>CWGO01000080.1_pt2 | contig 175149 bp, 148 predicted proteins | sample 682281 | NCBI WGS metagenome assembly CWGO01 (sample SAMEA3735799, study PRJEB9488) | human gut metagenome | biome: ENVO:mammalia-associated habitat; material: ENVO:feces | place: Malawi | collected 2009-02-27 | reverse complement strand
TCCGGGCACCACCTTTCCTTTTTTATGCTTTCTTATGAATACCTCGATGTCTTCAAGTCAATAAGTTTGAACATAGACTCTTTCCAGAAATTATTGCCATATGATCTCCATTAGACCAATATAAACGGATGCGTGATCATAATAAAGGCAGTAATAGTAAGTTTTAACATTAAACATACTGCGAAATTTCAATTAAGTTTCCATCAGGGTCCCTGATGTAGATAGACATTATCTCGCCTGTGGCTCCAGTTCTCTCAACCGGGCCTTCAACAATGGGAATGCCTGCCTGTAAGATCTCAGACACAACATCATTTATCGGTGTCGATGTAATAAAACATAAATCGGCAGATCCCGGCGTTGGTCTACTCGCTTTTGGTTCGAACTCCATTTCTTGCTGATGGAGGTTAATTTTTTGCGCTCCAAATATTAACGCTTTTCTGTTTTGTTTAAATGTTACCGCAGAAAAACCAAGTACCTCTTCGTAGAATCTTATTGTGGTTGATATATCAGATACCGTTAATACAAGGTGATCAATTCTGTCAATTATCATTTGAATAGACTCATGATGTTTATATTTTAGGGATGCTACATTAAAAAATAGCATTAACCTACTTTTAAATCAGATGCATTTTTTTTGCATCTACTCTAAGTTGCTGCCGAAAATTGGGATGTGCCAATTCAATGATGCTGAGCGCACGCTCGGTTGAAGAGAGCCCCTTCAGGTTTACGGAGCCAAATTCAGTGACTATCCAGTGCGTATCCGTTCGTGGGGTTGTTACAGGCCCCTCAAGGCGGGGAACAATACGAGAAATCGTATCATTCGCGGCCGTTGAGCGGGTCGTAATAATGGAACGACCTCCTTTAGATGCATATGCGCCTCTGACAAAATCCAATTGCCCTCCTGAAGCGCTGTACTGGTGTCCAAGCAAATATTCAGAGTTACAGGCACCAGTGAGATCGATTTGTAAGGTAGCGTTAATGGAGACAACATTCTCATTTTGCGCAATGATCCCCGGATCGTTAACATAATCGACAGGCCGACTAAAAAAAGAGGGGTTGTCGTTGAGATAGTCATACATATCCTTTTGTCCCATAGCAAAAGTAAATACAGACATTCCCCGGTCGATATTTTTACGCTGATTGGTAACGACGCCTTGTTGAATCAAACTTACCAACCCCGGATTCAGCGCCTCTGTATGGACCCCCAGATCATTATGTTCCTTGAGCGCATTACAGATGAGCTCCGGTAATGCGCCGACCCCCATCTGGAGACAAGCGCCATCTGGCACAAGAGAGGCGATAATCTGACTGATAGCAATATCTTCGGCTACGGCAGTACGTATTGGTAGTTCAATTAAAGGGACATGGTTTTCAACAATGGCGTCAATTTCTGAAATATGGATTGCAGCACCTTCTCCATGAACGCGCGGCATATATTTGTTAACTTCGACAATAAGCTTTTTAGCTGTCCTCGCAATCCGGGTGGAATAATCGTTTCCAGTTCCAAAATTAAAATAGCCATACTTATCCATAGGGGACACGGTGTGAATAAAGGTATCAATACCAATATCATCAGCCAGTAATCGCGTCGCCTGATGAAAATTTGAAGGTACATAGTTAACTATTTTTCGCCCGGAACTCTCAATCCCCTGACGTATTAAAGCCCGTTCAATACCGGTAATAAACATACTGTAGAGATGAATATAGTCACTTAGCTCATAACGGAAAATAGTGTTCCCGGCAATGCTGGCTGTTTCATAACAGTAAACCCGCAGATCGTTGATTTCTCCCCTTTTCGCTCGCTTTGCCAGCGCATTCAGCAAAGCTGGAGGCTCTGCTGCAAACATTCCCATAGAGAGGTGACTGCCGGAGGTAATTAAAGTAACCGCCTCGTCAGGCGTCACGCATTTTTCGGCATACACTGCATTAACATTCATCATGACTCTAAACCTCAGGGCGATTTCTCAATAAGCGGCGTCTTCTTCAGGCGAACATCCACAGCAATAAACTAACATTGTTCGTTCGAAGCGCATGACCTCTACACCATTCTGGTTAATACCACATGTCCGAACGGTAACGATGCCTTGTCCCGGGCGACTATTTGACAGGCGTTTGCTGAGTACAGTGCTTTCAGCATAAAGTGTATCCCCTGCGAAAACCGGATGGACGGCTTGTACCTTATCCCAGCCAAGATTGGCCACGACCTTGGCGCTGACAGTACGCACGCTCATACCGGTTAAAAGCGCCAGAGTGAACGTTGAATCAACCAGTAACTTTTTCCATTCCGTTTTGCTGGCGTAAGCCGCATCGAAATGGACCGGCTGCACATTGAGAGTGAGCAGGGTAAACCACACATTATCGGCGTCCAGAACCGTCCGGCCGGGACGATGTTCAAAAACATCACCGGGATGAAAATCCTCCCAGTAAAGACCCGAAATTTCTCGGTAGCGCCCCTCGCTAATGGCTTTATAAGCGGGTAATAACGTGTTCATAATCAATTCCTCTGTTAATAAAATCAGGAAAAGATCCCTGCCCGGGCGAGTAATCTCCGGGCCTGACGGGCAACGGCTGCATCTATCATCATGCCGCTAACGATCCCGACGCCTTTGGCATTCTCTGTCAGTACTGCACGAGCATGATTAATTTCTGCCGTTGTAGGAGTAAATGCGGCGTTGATTACACTAATCTGAGCGGGGTGAATAGCCGATTTTGCAGAAAAACCAAAACTGAGCGCCTGCAGCGTTTCCTCTTTCAGACCTGAAAAATCGCCTATATCAAAGAAGGGAGCATCTATTGCAAGAAGCCCTTTCATAGCGCAGGCAGCCACTATTCTGGCCCGCGCCAGCGCAAGAGGCTCCCAGGCGGGTGTGGCGCCAATGTCAGCCGCCATATCTGCGGCGCCAAACATCAACCCGCAGAGTCTGGGGGTGGCGTCCGCAATAGACTCTACGGCATTAAGCCCAACAACTGACTCAATAATGCCAATAAGGCGAGTATCAGAACCAGCCATCATGATAAGACTATCCACGATTTGCAGGTGCGCGGCTGACTCTGTTTTTGGAAGAATAATGTAATCAGGAAAAAAACGGCATTCCAGTAACATATGCAGGTCTTCAATGCCAGCATGAGTATTCATTCCATTAATTCTTAATGCTATTTTCAGCGATGAGTTTGGTCGGGATGAAAGGAACTGCATCGCAATTTTCCGGGCCTGCGCCTTGTCATTCGGGGTGACGGAGTCTTCAAGATCGATAATAGAAATGTCCGCCGCACTTTCAACTGCTTTTATGAAACGTTCTGGTCGAATTGCTGGGGTAAAAAGCCAGCTACGTGTCGGTGTATGAGAAATATCGGGCATATAGCACCTCCTGTTAACCTCACTATGCGCTCGCTGGTTTCATTCTTCCAATATATGATAGTGCCATTCTTAATTGCTTTTGGAGATGAGGATGGAACTGCGCCATATTCGCTATTTTCTCGCCGTCGCTGAAGAGCGGCATTTCACGCGGGCTGCGACAAAATTAGGCATAGGTCAGCCGCCGCTAAGCCAACAGATTAAGGATCTGGAAAGAGAGCTGGGAGCGCAGCTATTCCGGAGAGTGCCTCATGGCGCGGAATTAACCGAGGCTGGAAAAGCATTTTATGATGTTGTTAAAGGGATGCCTGCTACCGCGACAAGAGCCGTGCTGGCGGCGCAGCGTGTCGCCAGGGGGGAGTCGGGCGTGTTAAGGGTGGGTTTTACTGCCTCTGCGGCATTTAACAGTGTGGTGCCCAGCGCAATCCGTACTTTCAAGCGGGCTTATCCTGACGTTCGTTTGCAGCTTGAGGAAGGAAATACAACTCAACTGGCTGATGAATTGAATGAAGGATCGCTGGATGTTGCCTTTCTGAGACCCGGTTTTACAGGCAATGAACGGTTCCAGCTCAGGTTACTGTCTGAAGAGCCAATGGTTATTGTGCTGGCAGAAACGCATCCTGCTGCGGCGTGTAAACAGATTGCACTCTCGATTCTCAAAGATGAGTTTTTTTTACTCTTCCCACGTGAAATCGGCCTGTCGCTTTATGACGCAGTGATCGAGGCCTGCGGTAAAGCGGGCTTTGAACCGAAAATTGGTCAACTCGTGCCGCAAATTTCGTCAGTCATTAACCTTGTGTCGGCAGAGATGGGCGTGTCGATGGTTCCAGATTCAATGAGACAGGTTAATGTCAAGGGAGTAGTATACCGCCCCGTTGCAGACCAGATGCCCGTCGCAAAACTGGCTCTGGCATACCGGCGCGGCGATACATCGCCAACGCTGAGAAACTTCATCCTGAAAGTCACTGGCTGAATGCGGTTATGTGAGCGTTGAATAATCATTTGAAACGTAACCAATAATTATTGGTCCGATTTTGTGTCTAAAGGAATCGCTAACGGAGCAGGAACTGGCTGCAATGTCTGTGGATCGACAGCCAGATAACGCCCGGTTTTACTGTCGATACCCACATAATCGATAAGCTTGCCTTTGGCATAAAGCACCATTGTCTGTTTTGCAAATGCCTCATATGCGCTGCTCAGTATTTTCACTTTATCCGCATAATTTGCTGCGAGATTATGCGTTTCCAGGGGGTCACGTTGCAGGTTGAATAATTCCCATGGCGCATTACCCGCCTGTGGGAATACTGTGACAAGACGACGCAATTTCCATTCCCCATCTATCCAGGCCGCCTGATTATGGAGTTCAACACCATATTGTGTGCGAGGCGCGTGCAGACTTTCACCGGTCAGATAGCGTTTAAAACTCACGCCGATCATTGGCAGTGTCGGTCTTTCAGATAATGATTTACCGGCATCAATACCTGCAAATTCATAGAGCGTGGGCGCAACATCATACGCCGCCATCGTGGCGTTATCTATGGCGCCATGATGGATGATACCAGGACCGGAAATCATAAAACTGGTATTAATTCCCCCCTGACCGCTGGTCGTTTTGTGATAGCGACCATAAGGCGCATTGCTGACATCAGCCCAGTGGGGGCCATAAGAGATAAATGAATTTTTACGACCAATATTTTCGTAACGATTATCGAATTGCTTCCAAAAATCCGGTTCAGATTCATAGTGAAAGCCCTCCGCCGGATTCACACCATTATCACTTAAGAAGACCAGAATCGTGTTTTTATCGCGCCCGGTCTTTTTTAACGTCTCAATAACGGTGCCGATCTGTGCATCCATATTGGCGATCATAGCAGCGTAAACCTGCATCACCTTCGCCATATATTTCTGCTGTTCCGGGGTCATCGCCTGCCATTCTTTATCAAGTTCCAGTCCTGGCAGAGGTATGTCATCACGCAGGAAACCCAGTTTCTTCAAACGAGCAATACGCTGACGATAGACGTCTGCATAGCCCTGTTCATACTGACTTTTAAAACGACTAATCCATTCATCCGGCGCCTGCAGAGGATCATGTGGCGCAGTAAAGGCCAACCACGCGAAGATAGGTTGTTCCCGTGGCGTCTCGCTGATCCAGCGATTAATCTGGCTGGCATAGGCTTCGCTGGAGTAAAAACTAGAGGGCAGTGAAATGCGCTGATTGTCACGGGTATAATAGGTATGAAATATCTCCACGGTTCCCAGCGGCACGGCATCATCAAAGTGACTGGCGCCTCCCCCCATCAAGGCGAAAGAATGACGAAAGCCCCGATCTTTTGGCGTCGAGCCTGGCGTAAAACCAAGATGCCATTTACCCGCCATCAGCGTATTGTAACCAGCATCTTTAAAGCGTTCAGCCATGGTCGTCACCCGATCAGTCAGGCGCAATTCATAGCCTTCCTTACCTATGGTATTTTCATACCACCACATACCGCCTATACCCGCTTGCTGACTGGTGTTCCCGGTTAATAGCATCGCACGGGCGGGAGCAGACATGGGAGACGTGTAATATTGACTCATCCGCACGCCGTTCTCAGCCATCGCCTGCAAATTAGGCGTTGGGATTTCCCCACCGAAGGGAGTGATATCAGAATATCCCATATCATCAGCGATAATCACGATAATATCAGGACGTTCGTTTTGCGTACTGTGTGCCGTACCGGAGAAGATAATGCTGAGTGTGGCAAGTGTTACTTCTTTTTTCACGGCTTATTCTCCATTTCAGACTACGGATGTTGTACAAGAGCGGCAGGCAAATGCGGCAAGAGGGACCATCAGCCCGAAAATCTGCCCATAACGTCAGCACGCCAGGCCTTCAGTCCATTCAGATTCCGGGGCCAGGCGCGTAGCGGAGCCAGAATCTCCGTGAAAAAAGAGTAATAGCCGCTACAAAGTCGGTTGTAGCCGGCACTGTTGATATGTGCGGGGCAGCCTCCCTGGCAGACTATTTTCACAGAACACCGTTGACACTCCCGGCGCTGGCTTTTCTTAATACCAAAGGGAAGCCGGGTTGCGGAATCTACGGCTGGCGCTAACGTATTATTAGAAAGCTGTCCCAGGTAATGCTGGCTATTAATCAGATGATCGCAGGCATAGAGTTTGCCGTCCGGCTCCATGACCAGATTCGTGCCGCAGCGGGCGGAATGGACACAGGTGGCGCTGATATGCGTAAAATATTGTGCCCATGCCTGTTCAATGTTGATCACAAAAACCCGTCCCATATCACCGCGTTTGCGCCATTGACGCCAGATATCAATCATGAAACGTCCCCAGTTATCCGCACTCAATTGGTAACGTTGCTGTAGGGCGTTGCCTTCGTCCATCAGTGGCTGAAATTGCAGATAACGAGCGCCAAGGCTAACAACATGATCGTAGATGGCTGCCGCATGGCGAGCCATGTCATCATGCACGACAATCAGTACATTAAAATCGACTCGATAGTGTTGTAACAATGTGATTCCCCGCAACACCGCCGGATAGCTGGCCTCGCCGCGTTTGCCCGGACGATGATGATTTTGCAAGTCTTCACTGCCCTCAAGACTGATGCCAATAGTAAAATTATTGTCGCGAAACAGACGGCACCAGGCATCGTTTAACAACGTCGCATTCGTTTGCAGACTATTACTGATCGTCACGCCGTCAGGCGCATATCGTTGTTGAAGCGCTATTACCTTTTTATAAAAACCGATTCCGGCTAAAAGCGGTTCACCGCCTTGCCAGACAAAATTAATTTCACGCGCACTGGCAGGTTGCGCCGCAATATAGCGACAAATAAAAACCTCCAGCGTTGATTCATTCATTTTTTCTACGGGCGTTTCGCCCTGTGGGTAATAACAATAGCGGCAGGCCAGATTACATGCAGGGCCTATGGGTTTTGCCAGAATATGAAAGGGTATCTGCGCGCGATATTCCGTCATTACGGGGATTTGTTGTTGCCGTAATGTGTTGAGATTCAACATTATTCTGTCCTGTAATTATCATTTCTGATGCGGAGACATGACTCACATTTCGCAATAGCGTTCGTCTGGCGCTGCGGGCAGAATGCCGAGAGCAGGCTGTATCTATTGATACGCCGGTTTTCTGCATAGCGCATGACGCTATTGAAATGTTATTTAGCAAATCCTGTCTGAGCCAGAAATTAAGTCTCTGTTAACCTGCGCTATTACAGAAAATCATAGAACAGGCGTCTCAAAAGAATATCGTCCTGAAGGACGAGAACTCACGGCATTTTCAGGAGATGAGTCAACCGCGACAGAAAAAATTATATTAATAATTTTTAATTATTTTTAAAAAACCCAGACAAGATTTAAATTAAAATCGTTTATTTTCAATCTGTTATAAAAAATATCGCAACACGCGTCACATTATTAACATGTGAATGATTGTGTTAATCGAATGTAAATTGTATGTTTCAACATACCACTATTTTACTGCGTCCCGGCGCGCTCATCCGGATGGAAGGAGATAACATGTCAGCCTTATCAACTACTGGCCATAATGACGGGATCACTCTCCATTGCTTACAGAGCATTGCGCAACTCATTCCTCTGTCGTCGGCGGTTTTTTATCGTGTTAATGCTTATTTAAAGCCGGAAGCCTATGTTTTACATAATATTTCTAATAGCACACACCAACAATATCTGGAGCATTTTCAACCATTAGACCCGCTATCGCCTTCCCGATTCGGCCAACAGGTTATTACCGTAGCGACGATGACGCCCGGCATCTGTGCTCGTCATCGCCATTATTATCATGAATTTATGCTACCTAATCATGTGTGCGACATGATTGAGATCTTTATTCGTCGGGGCCATCGTATTATCGCGGGCATTTCATTAATGCGCGATATACCTTTTTCCAGCGAAGAGCGTTTGCGAGCCCAGGCAGTACAACCATTACTGGGACTGGCAATTCATGATTCTCTTCAGGAAGACAACGATCTGACGTCAATATTGACTGCAAAAGAGCGTGAAATTGTGGGAATGGTCTGCGAAGGGGCCAGCAACAAATTGATTGCCCGTCAGTTGAATATTTCCCTCTCAACAGTGAAAACGCATTTACGTAATATTTTTGCTAAAACAGAAGTGATAAATCGCACGGAACTGGTTTCCCGAACCAGAATGTCCTCGGTACAACATTCACTGAATATGTGAAAGCGTTCTTTTTAACCCGCGTCAATTGCGGGTCTTTTCCCCATATGTCATATATGCCTGAATTAATACCACCCTCTGAGCTGATGCCGCAATAAAATGTCATATTATCTGGCGTCGGTATCCTGTTGCAGCCATTGATTCATGGCCTGATTGATCATATTTATCACACTAAGCAGAAGAACACGCTGGTGCCGCTCAAGCCGCAGATAACGGCGCAGCGGCGGCATTTTACAAACCACTTCGCTCGCAGCCCATAGCTCAATGCCGCAATACCATTCCTTATGATGTAAAACCAGAGTAAACCGACGATAATCCAGTTCACTCAGAGCCTGTTGTAAATTGGGGAAACGATTAAGATAGCTAATCAGCCCGGCGGTACTTTTACTGCCAGTAAAAATGACGGGATAACGTTTCAGCCATCCGGGCTGATGAGCGCGAATTTTGCCCTGCAAAGGATAATTGATTGTGCCTTTCACCCTGAATTCACAACTGTGAATACTGGCCATGAATAACCGTTTTTGCTGAACATGGCAGATAACCTGGGTAAATGCATTCAGATGCAGCACGGCGCTATGTTCGGTCAATTTTTCACAACGCCAGCCGCTCAAATCACGTAACACCATATTCATTAATGCGTTCTTAAACCAGGGGGCGGAGGACATCTGGCGTCATCTCTTCATTGCTTCGCTTTTCATAATTGCCCATCGCCCGTTCCACGACCTCTTCTACCGGAAGCGGGAGGAAAGGATTAACCCGTTGCACACATAATGTCCAGAATAAGGCATAGGCGGCAGTCAATCCAAGCATAATACCGAATGGTATAAGTACATCCCGACTGTTCATTCCTGGAGGCGCGATATTAATAATGGCGATAATAATACCCACGCTCGAAATAATCTGAGGTAAGGGAAACCAGGGGGCCCGGTAAGCGCGGGGCAAATCGGGGCGCCGAATACGTAAGATAACGACCGATAACGTTACCAGCAGATAAGCTACTCCCCAGGCGCAGACCGCAGCGAGGATCAGCGGAACAATGTGGTCGATATCACCGTTCAGATACCAGGCGTGTAAACAGGGAATCGCAACACCAAAAGCGATGGCGATGACCGGTGTTTTAAAGCGGGGGTGCAACCAGGTCAGAAACCGCGGCAAAGCGCCGTCCAGCGCCATGCCGTATATAATACGCGGTACTGCCGCCATCAGCGTATTAATCGTCGCACATCCCGCTAACAACAACCCCACGCCCAGCCAGTATTGCCCGACATGTCCCATGACACGATTGGCAAAGGCGGGAATAGCCATCGGCGTATCCAGTAAAAAGATATGGTTTGCCGCATCGACAACCACATTATTTACCTGCCGGTTAATCGCAGCACCATAGAGGAACATACAACCTGCCACCGCTAAAAGGCCAAGCGCCATCGCTCTGGGAATCGTACGATGCGCTTTTTTAATTTCCGGCGCCATTGGCGTTACCAGTTCACAACCGACGAACATAAACATCGCCATGCCAATATAACCAAACAGACCAGAAAGATTACTGACATCAAGCGGTGCGCCAAACCACCCGGAATGATGAGTGACCGGGGATAACAGGATCCCGCATAAACCGAAGATGGTCAGGGTAGTCCACATACCGAAAGTAAGAAATACTTCCACCTTGCCAAATACTTCAACACCAATGGCATTCAGTAACCCGAAAACCACTACCATGCCGACGCCAACCATCCAGGTATTGTGCTGCATGGCCACGTGTTCGCTAACGGACTCAAAGTTCACCAGCGCCATGACGCCAGCGAGAATCGTTTCTGCCGTGCCGGCAAAAATGTGTACGATCAGGTAAGCGCAAAGCGCACCGGTGATAGCGAAAAAACGCCCCATCCCGCAGGAAATATAGTCGTAGACGGAGCCAGTCGTGGGAATAAGCGTTGCCGCTTCGGCAAAGGTGGTAATCTGCGCTTGCATCATAATAAATGCCAGTAATACCGCAAGGGCAAAGGTATCTCCCCCTGAGCCAAAACCACTGGTCACGGTCAGGATCACCGGGCTTGCCATAATCAGCCCGACGGAGCTGGCAAGCGTCGTGGGGAAACCAATAACGCCACGTTCAAGATGGCTGGCAAGTCTGTTTTTAAACATGGTCAACCTCTTCACTATTATTACAACAATAAATTACCGCTCCGGAATAACGCTTATTTATGGCAGGCACCGCATCTAACAGGTATCGTCCTGAAGAGGGATAACGGTAAATAACGTTGTGACGCCGTCCCCGCATGCGCTAATAGCAAGTGGGGAGCGCGTTATTCTCCCCAGTGATGCCAACGCTACTGACGAACAATTAAAGGATTCAACCCTGTTTGTGGCTTTCAACGTTTGCCAGATAATGTTTTACAAAACGGGGCGTTAAAACTTTCCATGCCACTTCGGTTCCCTGTTCAACAAACCAACTATCGCCCGGTGAAAAACGTATCGGTTCCTGACCCGCAACAGTGAGTTCCACTTCCCCTTCCAGCACGGTTGCGTGCTCGGTAAAGGGATAAATCATCGTGAAAGCGCCGCGGGTCGATGAAAACAGTCCACAGGTAAATACGTCCTCAGGTTTACCGTAAATCATCGCAACGGCGACCTGGGGATCGCCTTCTGTTGGCAACGCCCCCAACAGGCTGACACTCCCGATTGGCTGTAATTCAGGAACAGGTTGATTGAGTTTAAAAGCGTGCATTAATGTTCTCCTGGTTAATTCCGGCCTTTCCAGAAACCGGCTGTTTGATGTATCAGTTTTCCCGCACTGACCAGCAATAGACGTAGACTGTCGCGACCATAAATTGTCGCGTGGGGAATGCTACTCATCAGACGATACCGCTCGGAACCGCCATTTATTCCTTCGGCCAGGATTTTGCATACAATATGGGAAGGCGTGACGCCAAATCCGGAATAACCCTGAACATAAAAAACATTATTGTGTTCACGAAGCGTGCCAATCTGCGGAAACAGATTCGCGCTACAGGCCATCGGTCCGCCCCAGGCAAAATCGATTTTAACGTCTTTCAAATAAGGAAAGACCTCCGTCAACAGAGTGCGGTTCCAGGCAGCAAAATCGTGCGGGGTATATTCAAGAAACCTTGTGGCGCTGCCAAACAGCAGACGGTTTTCTTTTGTGAGACGGTAGTAATTTATCACCGGGCGGATATCACTAAAAGCCCCGCGCAAGGGACTGATCCGCTCAACAAGCTCGCTGGAGAGAGGTTCTGTAGAGACCTGATAAGAATAAGTAACCAGCGTTTTCTTATAAATTTCTGGTTCCAGATTATTGAGAAAACTATCACAGGCCCACAGCAATTTGGCCGCTTTTACGCTGCCCATCGCAGTACGTACCCGCACAGTTTTACCGTAACTGACCTCAACCACAGGTGAATATTCGAATATCTTCACCCCCAGCGAATTCGCAGCCTGAGCGGAGCCCAGCAATAAATTCAGCGAGTGGACATGCCCTCCCCCCATATGCTTGAGAACACCGCAGTAGACGTCGGAACCAATAACCTGCTGCACGTCTTTACCGGTATAGAGTTCAATATCATCTTCCGGCGTAGCAGCTTTGAATTCTTTTTCCCATTGTTGCAGCGTTTTTAACTGCCGCTGGTTGTAGGCCAGATAACCATATCCGGGGACAAAATCAGCATCAATATGGTATTTACGAATTCGCTCCCGAATAATACCTGCGCCGAGGTTCGAGATTTTAAACAGCGTCTCCATTCCCGCTGCGCCTACATATTTTTTAACGGCTTCGATGTCGTGACCTATACCGGCCATCACCTGACCGCCGTTTCGCCCGGTGCCGCCATACCCAAGATGGCGGGCTTCCAGAACGACAACATTAGTGATCCCCTGCTCCGCCAGTTCCAGCGCGGTATTGATGCCTGAAAAGCCACCGCCAATGATCACCACATCGGCATCAATATCGTCTTGCAGAGCAGGAAAATGCAACGGGTATTTTTTCGTCGCGCCGTAGTAATTCAACGCATCGATTTTTGTATTCATCGCGTTACCTTGTCATCACGCTTGACTAAGACCGCTATCACAGCACGGTAACGTTTTACAAAATATCGTCCGGAAGAATGACGTTCTTTGGAACGATATTCAGTTCCAGGCAAGTATGTTGAGATGGAAAAACGTACATTCCTGACCTACAGGCACTTCTGATGAGCGATGTGACATTACTTGCCGAAGTAACGACTTTTTTACGCCAACGACACGGACAATTTATTGCAGGTGAACGTCAGGCCGGAAACGGCACGAACTTCTCGGTCACTAACCCAGCCACCGGCAAAATCATCGCCGACGTTGTGTCGGCAACCCCTGCGCAGGCAGAAGAGGCCATGCAGAGCGCCAGACGGGCGTTTGATGTCTGGCGTAAAATGCCAACGTTACAACGCGGCGCATTACTGCTGAAACTGGCTGATACTCTTGCCGCTCATCGTGAAGAGTTAGCTCAACTGGAAAGCGTCTGTTCAGGTAAAACGATTACGCTGTCGCGCGGTCTTGAACTCGATCAGTCAGTGGCCTTCCTGCGTTACTTTGCCGGTTGGGCAGGAAAAATAACCGGTGAAACGCTGAATGTCTCCCTGCCATCAATGGGAGAAGAGAGATACACAGCGTTTACCCAACGCCAACCCATTGGCGTGGTCGTCGGTATTGTGCCGTGGAATTTCTCAATTATGATTGCTATCTGGAAGCTGGCCGCAGCGCTGGTATGTGGCTGCACCATCGTCATTAAACCAAGTGAATATACCCCGCTGACACTGCTGCGAGTCGCTGAACTGGCTAAAGAGGCTGGTTTCCCTGATGGCGTAATTAACGTGGTAAACGGTGCTGGCGGTGAGATAGCGCAACAGCTGATCGCGCATCCAGATTGCGCCAAAGTGAGTTTCACCGGGTCAGTCGCGACAGGTGAGAAAGTCCGGCGTTCGGCAACGTCGTCAGGAAAACGCGTTACCCTCGAACTGGGAGGGAAAAATGCGGCGCTGTTTCTCAATGATCTCACGGCACAAGCCATGGTCAACGGTATTCTTGAAGCCGGTTATCTGAATCAAGGACAGATTTGTGCTGCCGCAGAGCGTTTTTATCTGCCCCAGGAAAAACTGGATACAGTCATGACGCTCCTCAGGCAACGGTTATCGGAGATCGTGCCCGGCTCGCCTTTAGATGAAAAAACGGTGATGGGCCCGCTGGCGAATCAGGTTCAGCTTGAAAAAGTGCTGCGTCTGATTCAACGTGCACGGGAAGAAGGGGATACCATTGTTTACGGCGGTGAAACTTTACCCGGCGAAGGGTACTTTTTACAGCCGACAGCGGTAAAAGTGCGTAGTAAAAACAGTACGCTGATGCACGAGGAGACCTTTGGCCCTGTCTGTAGCTTTATCGGTTATCAGAATGAAAAAGAGGCGCTTTCGCATATCAACGATTCGCCATTCGGCCTTGCTGCAAGTGTGTGGTCGGAAAATATATCTAAGGCATTACGCTACGCTGAAGATATTGATGCTGGCATGGTGTGGGTCAATATGCATACCTTCCTCGATCCCGCGGTACCCTTTGGAGGGATGAAAGGATCGGGCATTGGTCGTGAATTTGGCAGCGCGTTTATTGATGACTATACCGAACTTAAATCGGTCATGGTCCGTTATTAACCATCCTGAAAATGATGCAGGCAGATCAACCATACCGAAAGGTGGACTGTCTGCCTGATTATCAGGTTCGCTCGCTGCGTTTTTTTGCTTTTGGGATAATGTTAAACGCCCGGCCCGGCGTTCCTTCCTGCATTACTAGCGCCATCTACCGTTAGAGTAGGCTATCTCCAGCCTTAACGGTTCAGACTCATCCTGTAACATCGCTTCCAAAGACAACGCCAGCGTCTGATGATGGGCATCTTTTACACTGACTTTCAGCATGTTGATGCTCGGTTCATAACGTAAAATAGCAGCGCGAAGCTCACGGCAAAACCAGTTGAGAACCCGTTTGTCACCCACATTCACCTCGTGCCATTCCGGCATACCCCGAGTGAGCAGCGGCGGTAATGTCTCGCCACCTGGCACGGCGCAAGAGTTGAATAAACACATTAACTTGCGTCGTACCAATTCATGTGGGCTTATCCCCTCAACCAAGAGCCTGTCGAATAGCGCGACCGGAATGGTTGGCGTCATCATCATTTCCCTATCTGGTCCATCGCCAGATCCCATACTGACGTTCTGGACTCCTGCTGAGCGCCGTCTGATTTCTCGGCAGTGATTTGCCATTCGATTTTCGTGAAGTTCAGCGACATCGTTTCCACCGGCTTACCGCCGGCGCCGCCGCTAACACTGAGTTGTGATATCAGCACGTTTGTCAGGGTATAAACGATAAGCGACCGCATTTTGCCGTCGTCATTGCGGCACAACGTCAGCACCGCGGTTCTAATTAGCCTCCCGCTACAGCAGTACTCATTGAGCACAGGCGTGGCGAGGTCGACAAATTTGGTGAGCGACATTTCACCAACATGCGCGCGCCCGGAAGTCCGCTCAGTGAGGCTAACATCGTTATTTACCTGCATTGCCACATTGTGGCTATAAGACATGATCTCTATCTGATCTTCAAAGCCTTCAACCTGGCTTTCGCCTTTGATATTGTCGAGCTTTAAAAAAATCGCATCCATGATTTATCTCCTTGTTGATCAGGTGGCAGTTCAGCAGCCAGACGAATACCGGCGGCCAACGCTTGTGACTCTTATTAAAAGCACAACTACCAAAAAACACAGCGTGAAAAGCGCCAGGTTTGCAGGGATTTTGCCAACGTTTACCCACGTCTGATAAACGTTATTCCGCTGGTTGCAATGCAATAGAGGTTTTTGGCCCGCTGTGGCCAAATACAATTGAGGTTATACTGAACGCTCTCTGCCATATTCAATCCCTTTTATCGCAAAGTATCCCTGGTGCCGGTATCACAGCGTCGTTATTCAAAAATTGACATTTCAGAATAATAATCAGCTATATATAAAAAACACATCAAAAAGCAAATATCAACTTAATTTTTACTTATTTAATAAAAAAACCCAAATTGATTTACATCAATTAACACACATAAAACATTAAAAATCAAAGCGTTAAATAAAAATTAATCACTATGGAAATTTTATTTTTCTTAATACTCACATTACAAATGTTATTTGATTATTTTCCTGTGAACACTAAAAAATGATTTAAATCAAAAAACAAACTATTCTCGTTGATTAACGTTTTGACCGAAATAAAAAAGATTTTATACGTCCCGGGATAGTCTCCCTTTCTGATGGACAATATGCATTAACGAGCGGGTAAACAGGTAACTTCTGCCCGGGTAATCCGTTACCCGACTGATATTAACATTGTCATGAGGTGATATCATTTGCCTGGCCAGCCATAATCATCCGGAACCGGCGCTACGCCACGAACATCAGGACGGAGCATTTTTTGTCGATCCTCTTCGTCATCCACCCAGACACTGGCTATCTCTTCACAGGTTGCAAACCATACGCCATCATGCCCTTTAATATGTTCAATCAAACGTGACAACATCATCATATGATGCCCATGACCGATTATCTGCGGATGAAGAGCCATCGCATATAAACCGTTTTCCTGATGGTGATAAGCATAGGTAAAAATATCCTTCCAGCGTCGCAGAACACCGTCAGTATCGCTCATCCCCTCCTGGTTGCCGGTATACGCCAGTGCGGGAAAATCATCCAGATACCAGCTAACAGGAATTTCCAGAATCGCGCTGGCCGGGCCTGCAATATTTCCCGTCTCCCAATTCACCTGCCAACGTTGAGGATGGTAAGGCACAAGATCTCTCGCCATCAGGCTACTGTCATAGAGAAAACCGGCTTCCTCCAGAAGATCCAGCGTATTCTCGCTATAATCCCAATAGGGAGAACGGTATCCCACAGGGCGTATGCCGAAATGTCTTTTATAACAGGCGAACGCCAGATCCATAAGTCGGCGTTCTGTATCACGATTCACCAGCGTCGGATTTTCATGATAGTAGCCATGGTGAGCGATTTCATGCCCGGCATCAAAAATTGCTTTACTGATTTCCGGGAAGGTGTCTACAGTGTGTCCGGGAATAAAAAAGGTGGTTTTGATATTATTTTCTTTGAACAATTTCAGAAGCCTTGGTACGCCAACTTGCGCCCCAAACTCTCCTCGTGACATAAAGGATGGCGACGGTCGATTAAATCCGCCCAGCCATAAAGACTGAGCATCTACATCAACACCAAGATTGACCGCAATCCTTTTACCCTCAGGTAATTTTAAATATCCCATAACGACCTCCAGTTAATACATAGAAGGGACACATTCTTTTATTTAATGTGTGATGGCCAGATATTATATATGCCTGCTTTTCTGCGTCTGTCCTTGAACGTTGTTGCTGCCCCCCCAAGTCTATTTTCATATAGAACATCGAGGTTAATTTCTCCTGAAATGACATCCTCTTGATTGACGTGCGCCTCTGCGATAATACCTTGTGGATTTTTCCACACGACATCACAGGGGCTTAAAATTGAACTTCGGGCCCAGCAGCCAGGCAGTGGCCCGCCCGGGTTTCCTCCCAGGCAACAGTGAACAAGATAAATTTGATTTTCAATACAACGTGCGTGGCAACAATGCCTGACTCGCCAAAATCCCTGTTCAGTAAACGTAGCGGAAGGCGTTAAAATTAACTCCACACCCTGTTCCGCCAGCGTCGCGGCACACTCCGGTATTTCTGCTTCATAACAAATATTAAAACCCACCTTTGCAAATGGCAGTTGAAAAACAGCCATTTTATCGCCTTCCTGAGTATACCAACCCCGTTCAGCCGGGAAGATATGCGTCTTACTATGAGCATAATGTTCGCCGTCGGGTCCCCATATATGCGCAACATTCTCATAGCGATCTGCTCCGGTCTGCTCCAGATGAGAGCCAGCAATAATGAACTGTCCTCTTTCTTTCGCTTCCTGTTGAAAAAGCTGCTTATAGGCATCCGTGAACTGATCAATTAAAGTAAGGTGTGAAATGGGTCTTTCTTGCCATTTTTTCAATAATGTAAATAACTCAATGGTAAATAGCTCCGGGAAGATAACGACATCAGCACCCTGACTTTTATTAAGAAGTATCCTTACCTTTGTTATGAAATCTTCAAAAGTGTTTATTTCAGTAACAATATACTGACAGGCTGAAACAGTAAAATTACGTGACATCGTGATATCCCCGGCATGAAATTTAAACTTAAATTAACGTATAGCGCATGGAGAATATTAGGGAGTGGGCATTACGACATCAGGTTATTTTTTGTGAAGCTGCGCAAAATATATGGAGAAAAGAGTAGAAGCATTGAACCTTTATTTACATAAAGGGGACTTTATCGATGATCGCAGCGAGACAGAGAGTCGATAAAAATCCAGGCGAAAAACAATAACCCTTACCACAATATTATTTTCAGCATCTGAAAATAATCAGGCAAACTAAATGATAACGCGCTGGTATAAAACCAACGCGTATTTTTACCGATAAGGGTAATGAAGACGGCCACCCGAAGGTGGCCGTTAGGACCCGGTAGCGCTTCGCTTATCAGGCCTGTGAAACCAAGACAGCTTTAGCGGTGAGACGCCAGCGGCTGTTCCGTCATTGCCGGGTGGTGCTTTTCTGGATCTTTAATCAGTACCCACAGGATGATGGCGCCGATAATATCGAACAGACTGAGTGCAATGAAGAACGGGCCATAACCGATAATAGCGACCAACGCCCCCATAAACAGGTTGAAGCTTAACTGTCCCATCCATGCCGCAGATCCTGCCAGACCGGCAACCGTCGCGACCTCATTTTTCTTGAACAGGTCAGCGCTCATGGTAATCACAACGGTAGACAGCGTCTGGTGCGCAAAACCACCAATACTCATCAATGCAATAGCGACATACGGGTTAGTCGTAATGCTGACAAAACCGATCGAAATCATCAAAACAGCGCCGATGGTAAAGCTACAACGACGCGCATTGATCGTGGTCATGTGCATCTTTTCCATGAAGAACTTCGCCAGGAAACCGCCTGCAACGCAGCCGAAGTCCGCCGCCAGGAACGGCAGCCAGGCAAACATGGCGATCTCTTTTAACGGCAGATGCATCACGTTAATCAGATACAGCGGCATCCAGAAACTCAGCGTTCCCCATGCCGGGTCAGCCAGAAAACGGGTAATCGCCAACGCCCAGAAGTTACGCTTTTTAACGATCTCTTTAACGGCCGGTTTTTTATTATCGTCCTGGAGATAGCTTTCCTGGCCGTCTTCGATATAACGCAGCTCTTTGTGGGTGATCCACGGGTGTTTATTTGGCGAGTTATAAATCAGGAACCAGGTGATGGCGAACAGCACGCCGATCCCACCGGTAATCACAAACGCCATTTCAGTACCGATGCCGCTATCAGCAAAGGTCAGCATCGCCCAGACCACCAGCGGCGGCGCCAGCATCGCGCCAATCGAAGTACCGATATTAAACAGGCCCCCCGCAATACCGCGTTCTTTCGTCGGGAACCATTCGGCGCTGGCTTTAATCCCGGCCGGAATCGCTGACGCTTCGGTTAGCCCCATCAGACCACGCAGAAATGCCAGACTTATCCAGCCGCCGGCCAGCGCGTGCGCCATGTTGATCAGCGACCACAACAAGGCAAAGATAAAGAAGCCGATTTTCAGTCCGATGACATCCATCAAATAACCGGTGATCGGCTGCGCAATGGTGTAACAAAGCTGGAAGGCGCTCACCACCCAGGAATATTGTTGCTCATCAAAATGGAGTTCTTTCATCATCGCTGGCGCCGCAACGCTAAGCGAGCTACGGGACAGGTAGTTTACGATGGTCCCTACGCAGACCAGGCCGATAATCCACCATCTTAATTTTGTCATCTTCATGATAAAGCCTCGTTAAAAAACATTAGCTCCGCGCCGTCTGACCTGTAGCGGGAAAACTGAAATCACAAAAATTGGTTGACCAATCAATATTTTCTCATCCGGACCGGTCAAAATCTGGCGGCAACTCCCGCACTTAATATTCTTGAAATAAATACATCAACTCATTTCAAGTTGAATGGTGAATGCTTTTCACCCAGCAAAAATTGACACAGATCAAATAAATAAAATTGGCAGACCGTGAATGATGATATTTGTGATTTGGTTAGCCAATTTAGACAATAAGGTTGACATGAGAAAAATTTTGGTTGAATTTAGGGGTCAGAACGGGTTTACAAAGCACGTTTCGATGTTGGCTGGCAATGGGTCAACCACGAAGACGTTATCGCAAGAAGAGGAAACGAGATATGAAACAAACCTGGCGCTGGTACGGACCTAACGACCCGGTAACGCTGTCAGATGTACGCCAGGCTGGCGCAACCGGCGTGGTAACGGCGTTACACCATATCCCGAATGGAGAAATTTGGTCGGTAGACGAGATCCAGAAACGTAAAGCTATCGTTGAAGAGGCGGGTCTGGAGTGGTCTGTGGTAGAGAGCGTACCTATCCACGAAGACATCAAAACCCACACCGGTCAGTACGATTTATGGATCAAAAACTACCAGCAAACGCTGCGTAACCTGGCGCAATGCGGTATCTATACGGTTTGCTATAACTTTATGCCGGTGCTGGACTGGACACGTACGGATCTGGAATACGTATTACCGGATGGTTCCAAAGCGTTGCGTTTTGACCAGATTGAATTCGCCGCGTTCGAACTGCACATCCTGAAGCGTCCGGGAGCAGAAGCCGACTATACGGCAGAAGAGATTGCTCAGGCAGAGCGGCGTTTCGCCACCATGAGCGAGGAAGACAAAGCACGTCTGACCCGCAACATTATTGCCGGTTTACCTGGCGCGGAAGAAGGCTATACGCTGGATCAGTTCCGTCAACACCTGGCGACGTATAAAGATATCGATAAAGCAAAACTGCGTGAACATTTTGCCTATTTCCTGAAAGCCATTATTCCGGTTGCCGACGAGGTTGGCGTGCGTATGGCCGTTCACCCTGACGATCCGCCGCGCCCTATTCTCGGCCTGCCGCGCATTGTCTCTACCATTGAAGACATGCAATGGATGGTGGAAACCGTTAATAGCATGGCGAACGGCTTCACCATGTGTACCGGATCTTACGGCGTGCGCGCCGACAACGATCTGGTTGATATGATCAAACAGTTTGGTCCGCGCATCTACTTTACGCATCTGCGTTCTACGCTGCGCGAAGAGAATCCGAAGACCTTCCACGAGGCCGCCCATTTGCACGGCGATGTGGATATGTATGAAGTCGTTAAAGCGATTGTGGAAGAAGAGCACCGTCGTAAAGCCGAAGGTAGCGACGATCTGATCCCAATGCGCCCGGACCACGGTCATCAGATGCTGGACGATCTGAAGAAGAAAACGAATCCGGGTTATTCCGCCATTGGCCGTCTGAAAGGGCTTGCGGAAGTCCGCGGCGTCGAACTGGCTATCCAGCGCGCTTTCTTTAGCAAATAACCTTCTTTCGCATGGCGCGACGCGTCATGCGATTTCCCCTACTCAATGCAATAGCAACATGCCTCGCCCCGGAGATCGCGGGCGAAGACGTCGAATGACAGGAGTTTGCAATGGAACAGAATATCGCCACCGCCCAGGTTTCCGTCGCCCGCCCAAACTGGGACAAATCACGTCTGGTATCCCGTATTGTGCATCTGGGCTGCGGGGCGTTTCACCGCGCGCACCAGGCGCTCTTTACCCATCATTTACTGGAAAAGAGCGACAGCGACTGGGGCATTTGTGAAGTGAACCTGATGCCGGGTAACGACGCGCGGCTGATCGCGAACCTGAAAGCGCAAAATCTGCTGTACACCGTTGCAGAACGCGGCGCAGAAAGCACCGAACTGAAAATTATCGGTTCAATGAAAGAAGCGCTGCACCCTGAATTCGACGGCCATGCAGGGATTCTGGCGGCAATGGCGCGCCCGGAAACCGCCATCGTCTCCTTAACCGTGACCGAAAAAGGCTACTGCACCGACCCCGCCAGCGGCGAGCTTGATGTCAATAACCCGCTGATCCAAAACGATCTTGCCCATCCACAGCAGCCTAAATCCGCCATTGGCTATATTGTCGAAGCGCTAAACATGCGCCGGGAGCAAGGACTGAAAGCTTTTACCGTGTTGTCATGCGATAACGTACGCGAGAATGGTCACGTCGCGAAGGCTGCCGTCCTCGGCCTGGCAAAAGCTCGCGATGCCGCCCTCGCCGCATGGATTGCCGACAATGTGACCTTCCCCTGCACCATGGTTGACCGCATTGTTCCGGCGGCGACCGAAGAGACGCTACAACTGGTTGCCGACCAGTTAGGGGTTTATGATCCCTGCGCTATCGCCTGCGAACCCTTCCGCCAGTGGGTCATCGAAGATAACTTTGTGAATGGTCGCCCGGACTGGGACACCGTCGGCGCGCAATTCGTTGCAGATGTCGTACCGTTTGAAATGATGAAGCTGCGTATGCTTAACGGCAGTCACTCTTTCCTCGCCTATCTGGGTTATCTCGGCGGGGATGACACTATCGCCGATACCATGACCAACCCGGCTTACCGTCGCGCGGCGCTGGCGCTGATGCTTGATGAACAAGCGCCGACGTTGTCAATGCCGGAAGGCACCGATCTGGAAGGGTATGCGAATTTGTTGATCGCGCGTTTCACTAACCCCTCGTTGAAACACCGCACCTGGCAGATCGCGATGGATGGCAGTCAGAAACTGCCGCAGCGTTTGTTGGACCCGGTGCGCCTGCACTTGCAACAGGGCGATGACTATCGCCGCCTGACGCTGGGCGTCGCCGGATGGATGCGTTACGTCGGCGGTGTCGATGAGCAAGGTAAAACCATTGATGTCGTCGATCCGCTGCTCGCGCAGTATCAGGCGATTCATCAGCAATATCAGACGCCGGAAGAACGCGTTCGCGGGCTACTGGCCATCGAGTCTATCTTTGGCAACGACCTGCCGAAGAACCACGAATTTGTGCAAGCCGTTACCGACGCTTACCAACAGCTATTGCAGAATGGCGCGAAAGCCACGGTAGAAGCGCTGGCTAAGTAAGGAGATAAATCATGGCTACGTTTATGACTGAAGATTTTCTACTTAAAAACGACATTGCCCGCACGCTGTACCATAAATACGCCGCGCCCATGCCGATTTATGACTTCCACTGCCATTTAAGTCCGCAGGAAATCGCCGACGATCGCCGTTTCGATAACCTCGGTCAGATCTGGCTGGAAGGCGACCACTATAAATGGCGAGCGCTACGAAGCGCAGGCGTGGATGAGTCGCTGATCACCGGCAAAGAGACCAGCGATTATGAAAAATATATGGCCTGGGCCAATACCGTTCCAAAAACGCTGGGCAATCCGCTGTATCACTGGACGCACCTTGAACTACGCCGTCCATTTGGCATTACAGGTACGCTGTTCGGACCGGATACCGCGGAAAGTATCTGGACGCAGTGTAATGAGAAACTGGCGACACCGGCCTTTTCCGCGCGTGGTATTATGCAGCAGATGAATGTGCGGATGGTCGGAACCACCGACGACCCGATAGATTCTCTGGAATATCACCGCCAGATAGCCGCCGACGACAGCATTGATATTGAAGTCGCGCCAAGCTGGCGCCCCGACAAAGTTTTCAAAATCGAACTGGACGGCTTTGTCGATTATCTGGGGAAACTGGAAGCGGCGGCAGATGTCAGCATTACCCGTTTCGACGATTTACGTCAGGCGCTCACTCGCCGTCTCGACCATTTCGCCGCCTGCGGCTGCCGCGCGTCCGATCATGGCATTGAAACGCTGCGATTTGCGCCGGTGCCCGACGACGCGCAGCTTGACGCCATTCTGGGCAAACGTCTGGCTGGCGAAACGTTGAGCGAACTTGAGATCGCCCAGTTTACCACGGCGGTGCTGGTCTGGCTGGGCCGTCAGTACGCCGCGCGCGGCTGGGTGATGCAGCTACATATTGGCGCGATCCGTAACAATAATACCCGTATGTTCCGCCTGCTGGGGCCGGATACCGGCTTTGACTCCATTGGCGATAATAACATTAGCTGGGCGCTCTCCCGTTTGCTCGACAGTATGGATGTGACCAATGAACTGCCCAAGACTATCCTCTATTGCCTGAACCCACGTGATAACGAAGTCCTGGCGACCATGATCGGTAACTTCCAGGGGCCGGGAATTGCCGGAAAAGTGCAGTTTGGTTCCGGCTGGTGGTTTAACGATCAGAAAGACGGGATGCTGCGCCAACTGGAGCAACTGTCGCAAATGGGACTGTTAAGTCAGTTTGTCGGGATGCTGACCGACTCCCGCAGTTTCCTTTCTTATACGCGACATGAATATTTCCGTCGTATTCTCTGTAACCTGCTGGGACAGTGGGCGCAGGACGGAGAGATTCCTGATGATGAAGCGATGCTAAGCCGTATGGTTCAGGATATCTGCTTCAATAATGCCCAGCGTTATTTCACGATTAAATAATCGCTATTAATCTGTGAGCACAGGTCTCAGGTATTTCGAGGGGCAGGAAGGCGGTAAGAGAGTGAGAAATTTAGCAGTAACGCACTTTTCCAGCCAAAGTCTGGCCGCCGATAAAAAGCAAAGATGTTGCTGATTAATCCCGAATCACTTACTAAGGTAAGTGATTCGGGTAAACAAACACAGCCATCTTCTGCGTCATGCTTTTTTTCTCTGTCCGGAATAACTCCAGTGCAGAAAGTGTGATACATCAGTCCTGTTGATGATGGCTCCAGTTGGTTATACGGTAATAACTTATGACTTCACAGTGTGGTTTCTTTTAACAAATCGACAGCCAGCATTTCCAGCTGGTTAACCACCTCATTACTGGATCGCTCCATTCTGTCGAGTTCTTGCGACATCGCATTCATATCGCCTGCGGCAAAATAGTTCAGCGCAGAGTGACCAGCGGTATGCACCTCTTTATGCGGCGCTTCCAGACTACGGAAACTGTAGTAATTGCTAAACTGCTGTCCTTCAAAGCCGTAGTACCATTTCCCCAGCCGACACTGATCGTGCATCGTTATTTTACTGTTTATGTCTTTATTTAAGAGTAATTTGTAGACTTCCATTTTCCAGATAACATGGTCAACTTTGACAATATTCAAAAACTGCACCGTAGAGATGTACTGCATGACCGATTTCATGCTCAGCGATTTATCGATGACGATGCCAATAGACTCCACAATTTGATTTATGTTAGTCGTAATATTATCAATAACCGGCTGTTGGTTATCCAGCACCTCACTCACTCTGGCCGTATTATCTTTGATTACAGAGGTTAACGTACTGACGCTTTTCGAACTGTGTTTAACATCTTCGGACAGGTTTTTCACTTCTTTCGAAATAACGCTAAAACCACGCCCGGCATCCCCTACGCGCGCGGCCTCGATCGCGGAGTTAATCGCTATCAAATTGGTCTGGTTAGCGATCTTCTGTATCTCTTTAATACACGCATTAATTTGCGTTAAGGAGGTATTTAAGTCGCCCATACGACAGCCAATATCCGATGAAGTCGTGCCAATTTCGGTGATAAATTCCACGAGCGATTTTAATGAACTTCTGGCTTTATCATTCTGTTCGTTAAGTTCATTAATGCGTTCTTTTTCAATGTTGAGCTGCTCACAGGACTTAATGATGGCATTACGAATGATATCGATCGTCGAGATCCCCATCAGAATTTTTTGACACAGTATCCGCTCATAAGGCTCAGGAGTATCCACCACCACGTCAGACGCATTAGCGCCAGATTCTGCTGCTGGCGGCGGTATTTTTACAACATTATTATTCCAGTGGCGCAAGCCTAATACTTTTTTAAACATATACCATTCTCCTTATTATATGTGGACATCCTGATCTATGCCTGGATAAAGTATTATCAACTCATGCTAACATAATGAAAAATCGGCTGTCATCTGCCATAACCATACGCTCACCAGAATAAGACAAAACGTCCACCAAACTTAAATAATTACAAGGTAAACTATTCAACAATACCATTAATAGTCATGATGGAAGTCGCTTCGCTTTATACGGAAATATTATTTACAAGGCTGACAACAATAGCTGAATAATAATTAACTGCATTTACTTAGGTGTAGCTATATCTCGCCACGAAGATTGCAGACAGGGTTTAAACGCAAACTTTTGCAATAGAAAAATAACCTAACGTAAACTTTTTATATGACCAATAATATCATTTGGACTCATCAATATATTATGCTGTCCGTTTACCAGCCAAACAGGCATGACCTAAATCCAAAGGAATGGGGGCAGCGTAACCAGCCGCAAAAAGTATCGATTAGTCGAAAATCAGGAAACGGATGCGCCAACGCGGCGAGCGTCACCGCCTGCGTCAGAAAAGTTAAGAATAATTTGTGATATTATTTCTCATATGTTACCAGTAAATGGCAGGCTGATAGCCGTTCGCTGGTAAACACAACAGGCGGGATATCGGCACCCACGCCGATATCCCGACGAGAATGACCCCGTTACGCTTTGATGACGATTAACGGTTCAATATCGCTCTCTTTTTTAATGACTAATGAATCATCGCCGCGCAGGCACGTACCGCCGTAGTTACCGCCCACGGTAAACGTACAGACCTGAATATACTTCCCGGCGACCTTCGGCAGGCACCACAACTGCTGATAGATATTTTTCTGCGTGGCAAACTTGCCGCTGGTTTTATCCAGGAGCTCTTCCTGATGGCTCACCAAATCAATATTACTACCGCAACGTCCGGCAATCGGTTTTACCGCATAGCCGGTCTGCACCAGCTCATCGTTAACGGTAAAATCCGTGTCGAGCAAATAGCGATGATGCGGGAAGAGCGACCACAGGATGGGCAGGATCGCTTTGTTACCCGGGATCACCGTCCACAGCGGTTCAAACACCAACACTTCCGGGCGCAGTAATACATCAATCAGCCGGACTTCATTTTCCGGGTGCCCGGTACGAATAGGCACTGCGGCATACTCCGTCTCGCTGACTTCGCGTATCTGCTCCATCGCCGTTTCCCACGCCCAGGTTTTCCAGACACAATTCACCAGCCGTCCGTCGCCATCGATCAACTGCCCGGCGTCATCCCAGCGCAACTCGCCCAGCCCGCGGAGAATTTTGCTCGCGAAACCGGCCTGATGCAGCGCCTGCTGCATAAACTGCGCGTGATAGTCCTCCTCGATATCATCATCCTGCATGATATGGACGAAAGGACGCGCTTTACTGTGTTTCCAGGCGCCTGCCAGCTCGTTAATTAAGCCCTCCGCCGGGTTATGCCCTTTACCGGTATAGCCCTGCTCAGCCCATTTTTCGAGAATTAATCCCGCTTCGGTATGGCATGATGCGGAATCGGCATTGTATTCATAGACTTTCAGCCCGCGTTCATCCATGCAGAAATCCATACGACCGGTGATCATATGGTGACGACGGCGCTGCCAGGAGAGGCGCAGACGCGGCCAAAGAATTTTGGGGATATCGAATAGCGCCAGCAGATTATCGTCTTTTAAAACTTTGTCCGTGGCGTGCAGGTACATCAAATGCAACTCATTGGTCGCTTTGATAAGCTCCTGTTCAGCGCTCTCGGTGATGGTAAAATACTGGTACGGGTCCTGATTGATAACGTGCCCGTTCGCCTGTACATAGGCTTTTTGTAACGGATCGCGCTCATCCAGCCACTGACCGTCAAACTGACCTTTCTCTGGCAGTCTTGCGCCGCGAATCGCCAGCGACTGATTCGCGATGTCAGGCTGTGACAAACTGTATTGCGTGTCGTCGGTCTGGATCATCCAGCCTAAAATCGTCGTGTCATCAAAGGTGTCGCGCAGGGTGTAACACCCGTTTTCTACGACCATTTCCAGTTCGCGAGTCCACTGCTGCCCTGGCGGCAATGGCGTGTGGATAACGTTTTGCTCAGCAATACGAATTTTGTTATCCAGGAGTTGGGTGATAATCGCGACGTGCCCGGTTTCGTTAAACTCGCCGCCCTTTTGCCAGATGAGCAACGCCCCGGCCTCCGGCGCGCGCGGCGAACCGTTCGGGAAGGCCTGCAAAGGCAAAATATTGTCATTCACGACCTCGCGCAGAAAACGCAGCGAGAAGATTTCCCAGGCCATGCCGACGTCAGTAAAAACAACGCCATAATTCAGAAAGAGAAAACGGCGGGCAAATTCCACGCACTGCCATTTATGCCCCATGTATTCATCGTCGATGTAGCTACGAAAAGCTGCGTCGTCGTCGTCCCACGGATCGAGGGAATTGTAATCTGAAGAGTAGATCGCTACGCCGCCGGGGGCGTAACCCAATAATGTCCCGAAGGGGGCATCCTGACTGGTGGTTCCTTTGCTCATGCACTTACCTCAAAACAAGACCGCCTGAGCAGCCTGGCGTGATTTCGCTCTGATTGTCTGCTCTGTGACACTAACCGGACAGAGGTCGACATAATCATACACCTCAATAAGGCACACTGAGGCCAGAAGGTTAAAATTTCACTCGTCGGAATGTCCCAATCGGTTAAATGTCCGGTTAGCAAGCTGCTACACTGCTTCAACACCACCACTGTGAAGGCAGGTCAATATGGCAGATAATACTTATCAACCCGCAAAAGTCTGGACGTGGGATAAATCCGGCGGCGGCGCGTTCGCTAACATTAATCGCCCGGTTTCCGGCCCGACGCACGACAAAACGCTGCCCGTCGGCAAACATCCGTTACAGCTTTATTCGCTGGGGACGCCTAACGGCCAGAAAGTGACCATTATGCTGGAAGAGCTCCTGGCGCTGGGCGTGACCGGCGCCGAATATGACGCCTGGTTGATTCGCATCGGCGAGGGCGATCAGTTCTCCAGCGGCTTTGTTGACATCAATCCGAACTCAAAAATCCCGGCGCTGCGCGATAACTCACACAACCCGCCGATTCGAGTTTTTGAGTCGGGCGCAATTCTTGTTTATCTGGCGGATAAGTTTGGCCATTTCCTGCCGCAGGATCTGGCTAAGCGCACAGAAACCCTTAACTGGTTGTTCTGGCTACAGGGCGCGGCGCCGTTCCTCGGCGGCGGTTTCGGTCACTTCTATCATTATGCGCCGGTAAAAATTGAGTACGCCATTAATCGCTTCACCATGGAAGCCAAACGTCTGCTGGACGTGCTGGATAAGCAGTTAGCTCACCACCCGTATGTCGCGGGAGAAGAGTACACTATTGCCGATATGGCCATCTGGCCGTGGTTCGGCAACGTGGTGCTGGGGAATGTCTATGATGCAGCGGAGTTTCTGGATGCCGGAAGTTATCAAAACGTACAACGCTGGGCGAAACAGGTAGCCGAACGTCCGGCGGTAAAGCGGGGGCGCATTGTCAACCGGACCAACGGCCCATTGAACGAACAGCTTCACGAACGCCATGACGCCAGCGACTTCGAAAACCATACCGAAGATAAACGTCAAAGTTAAACCATGATGCCGGATGAGGTAGTAATGTCGTCATCCGGCATGGTATTCCCTGCTGACGCTTCGCTTATCAGTTCTGCGAGTGTGTCATATTCGGCGCTTCACTAAACCCATGTTGCATGAGAATCAACCTCGCCCGTGCTGATAGTAAAAAGTCGGCAAGCGTTTTTCCCTGCTCGCTCAGGCAGGCAAAGCCATATTCAGCCACGGGATTATAAGGTTCCGGGATATCAACCACTCGCAGCGAATTAACCAGCCGTAGCCTGGGAGCATAGCTGGCATAGCCGATAAAGATATCGGTGTAATCATGATTGATGAGCCATTCCGCTGCCAGCCGGCCCGCCGGTAACGGCAAAGTCTGCCTGCCGCCAACCAGCGCTACCGCGCGTTTTCGGACCGCTTCGCCCTCCTTGCCCATCCGCGAAAAAAGCTGTTGCGTATAATCGCCGGAAGGATCGCAACCTGCTGTTGAGGTGCCGATCCGCAGATCCCGCCGGGTTAACAGCGACAGCCAGTCCTCGCCTTCACGCATCGCCTGTGCCCGCACGCTCAGACACAAACGGTTCGTCGTAAAAGGCGCGACCCGCAGCGCCCGCCCGCTTTCCAGCAGCGCCTGCGGATGCGCCAGGTTCGCCGAAGCAAAAAAGTCGCACGCTTCGCCCGCTTCGATGCGTTCACGTAACAGCCCCGCCGGACCGAAATCACATACCGCATCCGCCTGAAATGCCGCCATTAGTTGCGGCCAGACGACGCGCAAGCTCCCCGCAGCCAGTATTCGCATTACTGTACGCCCTGATAGTCAGTACGGTAAAAACGTTGATACCAGTCGTTAGCGGCCTTTTGCATATCAATATCGTGGAATTTTTCCGGATAGAGTTTTTTCGCCATCCACAGTTCGCCGATTCCCACCGCCTCCGGCATCGGATATCCCCAGGCTTTGGCATAATCCGGCATCAGGTAAACCCGATGATGCTTCACCGCGTCAATGACCTGCCACTGGGGATTGTGCAGGATCTCATTGACGACCTTTGGATAGCGATTCTGGACAAAGATCACCTGTGGATCCCAGGCGATCACCTGCTCCATTGTCACCTGCTTAAAGCCTTTCACCGTGGATGCCGCTACATTCAGCGCCCCCGCATGGGCCATCATCAGACCGGTATATTTACCGGAACCGTAGGTGGTCAGCTCCGGATTCGCCATATAAGCGCGAACCAGCTCATTTTCAGGAACCGACTGCAAGCGGTCGCTGACCATCTTGCGACCTTTATCCATCGCCTCAATCAGCGCTTTCGCCTCCTGCGGTTTATTGACGATATCGCCAATCAGCGTTATTCCTTCACGCAGCCCGCGATTATAAGCCTGCTCTTCATCGGCCAGGGTCGGGTTCATTTTAGCCTGCTCGCCAGCAACATCATGGCGCAGCGAAATCGCCACCACCGGAATGCCAAGACGGCTGATCTTGTCGATCATCTCCTGCGGAGCGTAATTCGTGACAAACACCACCTGCGGGCGCAGCGCCACCAGTTTTTCAGGATCAACGTGCGTTAGATCGCCCAGCGAGACTTTTTGTGCCAGTTCCGGCGCCAGACGCGCATAGCCGTCGCCTAATTGCTGTTTCCAGTTCGCCATGACCCCAACGATTTTGTCAGTGGCATTCATCTGTACAAGGAGATTGAGCGTTTGATGCTGGAGCACCACCACTCTGTCGACGGTGTCCGGAACCGTGACCTGGCGGCCAATTTGATCGGTAAAAGTACGCGCCGCCTGTGACATTAACGGCCAGCAAAAAAGCAACGCCAGCAGAGAGAGCTGGCGCAAAAATTTATTCATAGGTTTCGCCCCACAATCGATATATAAATAATTATACAACGATTATAGAGCGATATAATAGAGGTGATTAAGGGATCACGCGCTGGTGATGTCGTACTCCATGCGGCGCAGCGCATCTAACGTGGCTTTCGCTTCGTCTTCGTCAATGATGCTCATCGCAAAACCAACGTGTACCAATACCCATTGCCCTACCAGATCGGCTGGCTTACCTTCACAAATCAGAGCAATATTGACATCACGTTTGATGCCACACACTTCCACCTGCGCAAGCTGGTGAATATCATCTCCGACGGCCAGCACCTGACCGGGGACGCCAATACACATAATTAACCACCTGAAATAAAATGCGGGTTATTCGACCTCAATACTTTTTACTTTCAACGAATCGCCGGTATCCACCCGCAGGCGATCGCCATGACAATGCGGACATTGCGCGTCATGCCTGAGAATTTCCACCACCTGACTGCAATCCCAGCACCAGGCCTGGGCCGGTCTGTAGTCGATGTGCAATTCGCACCCTTGCGCTAAAGTTCCCTGGCAGGCGATGTCAAAGCTGAAACGAACCGCGCGCTCTTCAACGCACGAAAGCGCGCCTATCTCCAGCCATACGCCGGTGACGCGCGCCACGCCGTGCTGTTCTGCCTGCTGCTGAATAATTTCAACGGCGCTTTGGCAAAGAGACAGCTCATGCATTCTCACAGCTCCGACGGCCAAACAGCAACGCACGCCGGCTTGTCTGCGGCGCATCAGGATTGCTTACCGGCAGGGATAACAGCATCCGCGCGCAGTCATCCGCCAGCCGGACGCCCTCTTCCGGCGACAGGCTACGGGAAAGCGGCGACATCAACGAGCAGGCAAGATATTGCGAAACGCCTTCCAGTTCACCAACGGTAAAGGTCATCGTGCCATAAGGCAGTTGCAGACCGAGTTTTTCACCGACGGTACGCCTGGGCCAGATCTGGTCCGGGCCAGGGAAGATTAATGCGCTTAACATCCACGGCGTAATTACCGTGCCCGTCCATTGTCCTTCAAACAACGTAAAATCAGAGACATGCACAGGCATAGTCGGATGCAGAAACGAAAGATCGTGCATCGAACGATGGGCTATCTCTTCAAACGCCGCCTGAACCCGGGCGACGGGCGCCGTATCGAATCCGGAAAACGTTTCAGACATGCGCCGTCTCCTTAGGAATTGCTTCGACGCCGGATTCTCGCAGCGCAGCAAGAACCTGCTCAAGCGCAGGTTCAATCATCGCCTCGACGGTTGGCGTTAAGCCGATGTGCGGTTCCAGCGACTGTGGAATAACGCCGATCAGGGTCAGTTTCTTCGGAAACTCGCCGGTAAAGCGGAGGGCCGACAATACGTCGGCCAGTCCAAGCTGATGGGGGGAGATTTTGTTGGTGAACAGCGCCGGAACTTCATCGTCGCGCAGTACCATAATGGTTCCCGGCGCGTTCTTTTTCGACACGATGGCGTCGGCAATGATCAAATGATCCCGACTCGCCATATCGCCAAGAAGTTCCATTCCCGCCGTACCACCATCCAGAATCTCAACGAAATCCGGCAGGGTGTATCGTTGCTCTAACGCTTCAACAATACGCACCCCGATGGCTTCATCGGTCAGCAAAATATTGCCGACCCCTAAGACTAATATCCGCATTACAAAACCTTCACCGAGACCACTTCATTGCCATCGGCGTCCACCACGTGTACCGCGCACGCCATGCAAGGGTCGAAGGAGTGGATGGTACGTACCACTTCCAGCGGCTTCGCCGGATCGGCGATCGGCGTACCGACCAGCGACTGCTCGTACGGCCCCACGTCATCGTTGAAGTTACGCGGACCTGAGTTCCAGGTCGATGGCACCACTGCCTGATAGTTACTGATAATGCCGTCTTTAATCACCATCCAGTGAGACAGCATACCGCGCGGCGCCTCCAGGAAGCCCACGCCTTTGAACTCGCCCGTCGCCGGAATGTTCGGCTTCACAAACGTGGTGTAATCGCCTTTGCCGATATTTACAATCAGCGCGTTGTATTGATCCTGCAATACGTTTTGCAGTTCACAACAGTGAACGGTACGCCCGATGATACGACCCAGCGTAGAGTGAAGTTGCGCCATTTCCAGCGTTTTGCCGGTCAGCTTCTGATAAAGCGCAATGATTTCATTGAGCTTGGTCTGCGTGGATTCACGACCTGCAGCCAGTTTACATAGCATGTTCGCCAGCGGCCCGACTTCGACGGTTTTGCCGTAGAATGTCGGCGACTTGACCCATGAGTATTTACCGTCATCCGACCAACCGTCGTAAGCCGGGATCGTAGTGCCTTCCCACGGCGCCTGCGGCGCTTCATCTTTATACCAGGCGTGCTTCGCGCTCTCCTGAATACCTTTAATCAGGAATTCGTCGGAGTGAGAGGTGATCGGACGGTATGTCGACAGATCGGCATTGGTAATGTAACCGCCCGGGAACAGGAAACTGCCGTTTTTACCGTCGGTCGGGAATTCCGGCGCGCTCAGGTAGTTCACCGCGCCTTTGCCGCGCTCCAGCCATTCCGGATAGTAGGCCGCGATGACTGCGGTATCCACTTTATACACCTGCTCGACAAAATCGCTCAGCTTATCGATAAACGATTTGATGTACATCAGGCGTTCGAGGTTCAACGTACCGATGCTGTCGAGATTGATCGGGTTCGCCACTCCACCGACCGCCAGGTTCTGGATATGCGGCGATTTACCGCCCAGCAACGCCACCACGCGGTTAGCGTCACGCTGACATTCCAGCGCCTGCAGATAGTGGGCGACCGCAATCAGGTTGACCTCCGGCGGTAACTGCATTGCCGGGTGCCCCCAGTAGCCGTTGGCGAAAATACCTAACTGACCGCTGGCGACAAGATCCTTGATCTTGTTCTGAACTTTCGTGAACTCTTGCGCGCTGTTCAGGTGCCAGCTCGACACGCCATCCAGCATCGCGGAGGCTTTTTCCGGATCGGCTTTCAGCGCAGAGGTAATGTCCACCCAGTCCAGCGCAGAGAGCTGGTAGAAATGGACAATGTGGTCATGGGTGGTATGCGCCGCCAGAATAATATTACGGATATACTGCGCGTTGACGGGAACATCAATATTCAGCGCGCTTTCCGCCGCACGAACGGAGGAGATCGCGTGAGTTGTCGTACAAACGCCGCAAATACGCTGCACAATCATCCACGCATCGCGCGGATCGCGGTTCTTCACGATCTCTTCCATACCGCGCCACATGGTGCCGGACGCCCATGCTTTGGATACGACGCCGTTCTCAATTTCGCAGTCAATGCGTAAATGACCCTCAATACGGGTTACCGGATCAATAGTAATTCTCTGGCTCATGCTTTGCTCGCCTCATGACGATTATGATCGTTTTGTTTTAAAGGAGGAAGTATCGGCAGTAGACGAATGAGTACGATGTATGCACAAATCTCAATAGCCACAAAACCAATAGAAATCAACAATTCTTCCCAGGTTGGGAAGTAGTGGTAGCCGCCACCCGGGTTGAATGCCACCAGCGAATAGGTCAGACGCCACGTTGCGCAGCCCAACAGCGCGCTCAGCGCCGACAGGTACAGCATACGAGAGTCATTACGCAGTTTCGCCACACGCAGCACCACTAACGGGAAGACCATCAGGACGACTTCAATCCAGAACATAGCGGAGTAAAAATCGCCGGCAAACGCATAGGACAGCTTGTCGCGATAAATCAGTTCGCCAAAGCGCAGGACGACGAAAATCGCCAGCAGCACGCTGATGGTATTCGTCAGCTTAACAAACAAATTTTTCTCATCCGGGCCGTTTCCTTTCAGGCCAGCCTGAACCAGCGAACCCTCAAATATGACAATGGAGAAGCCCATGATAAACGCGGTCAGAACCGAGAACAGCGGCAGCATTTCATAGCTTTGCCATAGCGGATGCACTTTATAGCCCGCCGAGATCATCAATGACCCCATTGAGGACTGGTGCATCGTCGGCAGCAGCGCGCCCAGCGCGATAATAAAGAACATCACCTTATTCAGACGCTTGAGCGACACTTTCCAGCCCAGACGTTCAAACAGGGCAGGCGCAAACTCCAGCGCCATCACGCCGATGTAGATGGTCATACAGACCGCCGTCTCAAACAGTACCGAGTTCACGTTGAAGTGACCTGGAATGTAGAAGTACGGCAGGTTCCAGTAACGACCGACGTCGATAGTGATCGACAGGCCGCCCAGCGAGTAACCAAACAAGCTTGCCAGCAACGCCGGGCGCACCAACGGATGGTATTGCCCACGGTTAAAGACATACACCGCCCATGCCAACGCCCAACCGCCGCAGGCAAAGCCGGTGCCGATCAACAGGTCAAAGGCAATCCAGACGCCCCACGGGAAACCGCCGTTCAGGTCGGAAACGGAGCCCAACCCGAAGACCAGACGCTTCACGATAAGGAGCATACACAGGACGATTAACGGTCCAAAAATAATGACCGGTTTACTGATGATTTTTCCGCCCAGCGGTTTTGGATCATGACTCATGATCGTCTCCTCCATCGTGATGGTCGTTTTTGCTATTACGACGAACCAGCACGGTTAAGCCCGCCAGCGCAGCCAGGGGTAGTATCATGCCTTTATAAAGCGTGTGTTGAACATGCTCGGAGCGCGCTCCGGTTGAAAGGTCATCCAGCTTCGGCAGATCCAGATCTTCATAAGGAACGCCTGTCAGCACCAGCACCTGAGTACCACCGCCCTCTTTTTCACCGTAGAGGTGTGGGTAGTATTTAGGCACCGTATGCAGATAGGTGTCGTCCGTTTTCAACGTCTGGCGCGGATAGTGATATTCACTGCCTGGTTTGAGGGCCAGACGTTTTTTCGCTTCCGCCATCAGCTCTTCACGAGTACCGAAAATGACGGCCCCTGCCGGACAAACTTCCACACACCCAGGCAAACCGCCTTTATCCAGACGCTCAACGCCTTTCTGGTTACACAACTCACACTTGTGAAGCGCGCCAAACGGGTTGTTGTAGTCGTACTTAGGTACGTTGTACGGACAGGCGACCATACAGTAACGGCAGCCGGTGCAGACATCTTTGTCATAGTGGACGATGCCGGTTTTCGGATCTTTTTTCAGCGCCGACACCGGGCAAACGGAAACGCAGTTAGGATCGACGCAGTGCATACACTGTTTCTTGATGTAGGCATAGCCGTTCTCTTCCTGATCTTTGTTCACGCCCGTGCCGCTACGCCATACCTGGATAATGTTATTGGTATACGGCGACAGCTTGTCGTTGTTCGACCAGGTCTGCTCCCCTTCCGGGTTACGCGCCGGGAAGTTGATATCCTGACACTTTGTGACGCAGGCCTGACAGCCCACGCACAGAGTGGAGTCATACAGCATGCCCAGCGAACCTGGAATTGGCGGACGGTTTTCTGCAGCCGCATGGCTGACAGACGGCGCGGCGCCCAACAGCAATGCTCCACCGGAGGCTGCTTTAATAAAGTCACGTCTGTTCACGGTTATTCTCCCCGTGAGTCAGCGTTATCTTTCTTTTGCTGACGCCCCAGTTCACGTACCGCCATCACGCTGACGCCGGCAACCAGACCGACTACGCCGCCAAGCAGACCGACAGCGCCCGCAGAGATATTGCCGCCTTCTTTCATATTGACGTCAGGTTTCTCTGAACGCGGAGTTTGGTTTTCGACATGAGCAAGCTGGTGAATGCCCTTATGGAAGCCAATACCTTCTTCGTTACAGCCATAGCAAGGATGACCGATCGCCACTGGCCAGACACCGCCAACGTCACAGAACTGTAACGTAGAACAGTTGCCCCAGGTTTCCGGCCCTTTACAACCAAGATGGTAGAGACACCAGCCCTGACGGTGGCCTTCGTCGCCAAATTCTTTGGCAAAACGGCCTGCGTCGAAGTGTGGACGACGTTCGCAATGCTCATGAATCAGACGGCCATAGGCAAAGGTTGGACGATTTTTCGCATCCAGCTTCGGCGGCGTGCCGTAAGTGATGATATGCGCGACGGTCGCCAGGAAGTTATGCGGGTTTGGCGGACAACCTGGAATATTGATAACCGTTTTGCCCGGTAAGACTTCCTGCAGACTGACAGCGCCGGTTGGGTTTACGCCAGCCGCAGCAACGCCGCCCCATGCCGAGCAGGAACCGATAGCGATAATCGCGGCTGCGCCGTCGGCGGCTTTGCGGATGTGATCCACAATCGGCTCGCCGGCAACCATGCAGTAGATACCGTTATCTTTTAGTGGGATAGAACCATCCACCACCAGAACATATTGCCCTTTATACTTCTCCAGAGCGTTATGTTTGTTTTCTTCGACCTGGTGACCGAATGCGGCGGAAAGTACCTCGTGGTATTCCAGAGAGATAGTCTCCAGAACGAGGTTTTCAACGGTTGGGTGTGTAGCACGAAGCAGTGATTCGGTACAACCGGTACACTCCTGAGCGCCAATCCAGATAACGGGCGGACGCTGTGGATTGGATACCGATTCTGCCATTTCTGCGGCGGCTTTGCTACTGAGCCCCATAGTAGCGGCCAGTGCTGCACAAAGCTTCATGAAATCACGACGGTTAATGCCGTGAGAAGTGATGAGAGTATTATCTCCAGTCATTTTATAGTTATTCCGTTACGAAGACCTGGCTTTTATTTTGCACTGTTCGCGAAGAAGTTATTGCGATCGGTACGCCATTTACCACACTTTTTTTATGGTTATGTGCGCCATAATACTTCGACGGAACAGTAAAACGAAGGGAAGAGGCGATAGTGTAATTAATTAAAGCAAGATAATACCCCTGTTGGATCAACCTTCGAGTCGATAACCGGCCATAAAGAAGCGAACCGCCATCCCGGAATGATTCTCTTTAAAGAAATCCATCACCATTTCTTTATCCAGACCATAGCGACGCGTCAGAATTCCAGCCTCCCACGCGCTAAGTTGACGATCGCCGGTCTTTTCGAACATACGGTGTGTAAAACCCAATACAAAGCCACGTTTATACTCAGAACAGAAATTCACCGCATGATGCGCGCTATATGCATATGGCGCGTGCAACCCGGCCATTAACCCTTTCCCAAAATGATTATTCATCTGACCTCCTTAATCGCTATATAATAAATTATATAGCGACTAATTAAATGAAGGCCAGCGCATTACGCGCTTTTTTGCTTCACATCAGAAGGCAACCCATTCATCAGTAGACTGTGCGGGAGCCGACGCCATTCTCTGAACGCCAGGCGCCGCTTTCGTCGTTACGCGTTGTTGCGGCTCACTAGCGGAAAGCCGGAACTGCTGTACGGAGCGTTGCAAATCCTCCGTCTGCCGTTCCAGCGCCGCCGCCGCGGCGGAAACCTGCTCAACCAGCGCGGCGTTTTGTTGCGTAACGCTATCCATTTGCGTGATCGCCACGCCAACCTGAGAGATACCTTTACTCTGCTCTTCGGAGGCGGACGCGATCTGTTTCATAATCGTCGTCACTTCCGTGACGCCGCGCAGGATGGCGTCCATCGTCGCGCCGGTCTCCTGGACCAACTGCGCGCCTTGCGCTACTCGACGTACCGATTCGCCAATTAAAGCTTCAATTTCTTTCGCCGCCCCCGCGCTGCGGCTGGCCAGGTTACGTACCTCACCGGCGACCACCGCGAAGCCGCGTCCCTGCTCGCCCGCTCTGGCCGCTTCTACCGCTGCGTTCAAGGCCAGAATATTGGTCTGGAAAGCAATACTATTAATTACGGTAGTAATTTCGGCGATCTGCTGCGAACTGGCGGAAATACCGTCCATTGTATCTACCACATCGGAAACCAGTTCACCGCCTTTTCCTGCCGTTAGCGAGGCGGCATCCGCAAGCTGACTCGCCTGGCGGGCGTGTTCGGCGTTCATTTTCACCGTTGCGGTAAGCTGTTCCATGCTGGCGGCAGTTTCTTCCAGCGCGGCGGCCTGTTCTTCCGTTCGGGAAGAGAGATCGTTATTACCGGTAGAAATTTCCGTCGCGCCGCGCCAGATATTGTCGCTTCCGGCGCGGATCGTACTGACGGCTTCGCGTAAACTGTCCTGCATCGCGCGCAGTAGCGGCACCAACCGGCCTACGCAGTTACGCCCCAACGCTTCAATCGGCTGGCTAAGATCGCCTTGCGCGATACGCTGAAACTGCTGACGGATGCGCTCCAGCGGTTTCACCATCATTGCAACCAGATAGCGATCGGTAAAAATCAGGATAGCAATGCCCAGAATCACCGCCGTGATAAGCAGGATGCGGATGGTATAGGTTTTACCATCGACCATCACACGTGTGTTATCCAGCATGGCGCCAGCTTCATGACTAAACCGTTCCGCGCTGGCGCCGAACGCGCGACTGAGTGCGGGCGTGACCGTACTGGCATGTTCGCTCCAGGCGGTCAGCGATCCTTGCTGCGCCAGTTGCATTTGAGGAACGACGCCTTTCTCCAGCAAGGCCTGCCAGTTGGACAACACCTCCCTTGAGATATCAGGGTTCATCGGCCCTGGCGATAGCGCTTTCATCTCCTCCAGCTTCTGACGCATATTCTCGAGCGACTGCCGGGCGGGCGCAAAATCGGGCGTGCCGCCGCCGATTTTTACATCCATCGCGCGGCTAAGGCGGGTAACAAAGCGGAAATATTGATCGTTACCCTGGCTTAGCACCGTCATTTGCCGCACAAGATGCCGGTCAATATCATTTCCTTCCGAAACTTCGGATAAAGCATGGACGCTGTATAACCCCACCCCCGACCAGAGTAGACAAAAAAGTCCCAGTATCGTCAGCATGACCATACGAATAGTAAAGTTTTGCAGCAAACGCATATGAATTTCCTTGCTGAATATAAGAGATTAGTCATCAGACGATGACGCACTCTCGTTATCGGCAAGGCGCGGAGAATATATAATGCATTCTCCATTTTTTTACAGTTATCGCCGTTTACGTACCCGCAGATGTTATATATCTGTGAACGCAGAGAAAATCTTTCAGTGTTATTACTGAGTAAATGAATAGATGTAGTAAAAATATTGCGTAAGGCTGCAGGGAGGCGGTTATCCGCCGTTAAAGAAGCGCTGTTTTACAGCCGGGCTCAGCGTCCTTTGCCCGACTGCCCCGCCGTTGACGGCGGCTCAATGGTTATGCCGCGTCAATCTGTCCAGATAGCCCATCACAAACGCCGACAGGACAAAGGTCAGATGGATGATGACATACCACATTAATTTGTTATCCGGGACGTTTTTCGCGTCCATAAACACGCGTAACAGGTGAATGGAAGAGATAGCGACTATTGATGCCGCCACCTTATTTTTTAGCGAAGTCGCATCCATTTTCCCCAGCCAGTTCAGCTTCTCCTTGCCCGCAGAGATATCCAGCTGAGAGACAAAATTCTCATACCCGGAGAACATGACCATTACCAGCAATCCGCCGACCAGCGTCATATCAACCAGCGATAACAGCACCAGAATCAGATCGGCCTCCGCCAGGGCAAAAACGTTCGGCAGAACGTGTAGAATTTCCTGGAAAAATTTTAGCGCTAAAGCGATCAGCGCCAAAGAGAGGCCAAAATACACCGGCGCGAGCAGCCAGCGAGACGCATACATTACATTTTCAAGAAAGCGTTCCATAGGGACCTGTCAGGTAACTAAAACCAGCAACAGTATATCTCAACCATGCAACATCAGATCAACATGCAGTTAAATCTCATCCGGTTTAACCTGTGGGCGCTGATATTCCGGCCATACCAGCGCGACCAACGCCGGGTAGGCTTCAAGACTGAACTCACGAAAACACTGGCGTAAATTAAGGACGTCCAAATCCGAATACGGCACCTTTTCTCCGTTCAGACAACGCTTCTTAATATTATCGTAATACTTATAAACGGCAGAGTTAAGGTCGCTGCAACGACGCTGTGCGTCAAATAATCCTGGCGTTTCATTCAACTCAGTCATTGTCATTCGTTTTATCGTTGCATGAAGGAAATCGATATATTCATGGTTAACGCGCCAGTACCATACCGGCGTTATCGAATTCATTAATACTGAGAAATGATCTTCGCCCTCTTCCTTTGTCATGGGTTCAGTTTGATTTAAATTTACGGTTTTTCCACCAGGACGTTTTTTATTAACCTCCCACATCAGGAAGAGTATCGCGCCGGTCAGTAATAGCAATATAATAACAGAATAAAAAATACTGTTCATAGCAGGCTCCATTTTTTTTGATTTTAAAATTACAGCATGTTATTGTCAACGAAACCTACACTATTAAAAATAGTATACCACTGATCGTAAAGGATATTTAGTCATGCTTCCTGAGCATCTGGTTTCCTCTCATTTTCGCCTGTCATCGCCGCCCCCTGAAGCCACAGAAAACAGTAAAAATTTGCCTCAGGGAAAGACAAAACTCAGCGATTACGAGCCCGATATTTTAATTTGCGCTAACGCAACCGGGCAACACAGAAACGTATTATTTGAAGAACGCGACCGTCATATTAAAGAACGTCTGTATTGTGTGGCTAAAATTGAAACGTTTGCCCGCCTGATAAACGCACTACAGGCAGAAGGCGATATTGATGCCCAAACACTAAGTAAAATACTGGCGGATAAAACCGCAATGATAAATGAAAAAGGTAATGCCATTTGGCTTAATTTAATCACTCGCGAAACCAATATGCCGCTATTTTATTCACTGGAAGATAAAGATGAAAGAAGTTGAAGACAATAACGTTTATTTGGCTTTAGACAACCATAAAAGTGATGAATTTATCTTAAAGCAAAATCTTGCAGCGCTAATCGCCAGTAAAAATGCCACCCTGGAAAAGGTAACGCAGGAGGTGGTATCCATACCGGCGGCGTTAGTGCGCCTGAAGTGGCAAAACCGACGAGAGATGTATGCGTTACAGGTCAAAGAGGAGATTTATGGCGCGACCATCAATGCTATTATCGAGCAGCATCCTGAATTACGAGACAAAATTATGTCTCGTCTTGAAAGTGACTGGCAGCATCTGCTGGCTCGCGAGACGGCAACCTTACGTCTGATGCGTAAGCTTTCCGATGGCGACTACCGGACGCGCAACGTCACCACCGTCGCACGGCAAGAAAAATAACCTTCATGGCTAGTTAACTCTGTTGTGAATACGGGTGAAGCATAAGGATCGTTCTGATTCTCCCTCTTACGGTAGTAAAAGTGTCTACGCTTAAAGGGTGTTCAACCTGAAGGGAGAAGCTCAATGTCTCATCTATACGACCCTACCACGCAGTATTACACCGGCGAGTATCCTAAGCAAAAACAGCCGGCGCCCGGCGTCCAGGCGAAAATGACGCCTGTTCCTGACTGTGGCGAAAAAAGTTATGTCGGCAGTGGTCGCCTTAAAGATCGTAAGGCGCTGGTGACAGGGGGCGACTCCGGGATTGGGCGCGCTGCCGCTATCGCTTATGCGCGTGAAGGCGCAGATGTCGCGATCAACTATCTGCCAGCGGAAGAAGAGGACGCCCAGCAGGTTAAAGCGCTGATTGAGGAGTGCGGCCGTAAAGCGGTGTTATTGCCAGGCGATCTTAGCGACGAATCTTTCGCCCGTTCGCTGGTCCATAAGGCGCGTGAAGCGCTGGGCGGGCTGGACATTCTGGCGTTGGTGGCCGGTAAACAGACGGCAATCCCGGAGATAAAAGATCTGACCAGCGAGCAATTTCAGCAAACCTTCGCCGTTAACGTTTTTGCCCTGTTCTGGATAACCCAGGAAGCGATTCCGCTGCTGCCAAAAGGCGCCAGTATTATCACAACGTCGTCTATCCAGGCGTATCAGCCCAGTCCGCACCTGCTGGATTATGCGGCAACCAAGGCGGCAATCCTCAATTACAGCCGTGGCCTGGCGAAACAGGTGGCGGAAAAAGGAATTCGCGTGAATATTGTCGCGCCTGGCCCTATCTGGACAGCGCTGCAAATTTCCGGCGGTCAAACCCAGGATAAAATTCCGCAGTTTGGTCAGCAGACGCCAATGAAGCGGGCCGGCCAACCGGCAGAGCTGGCGCCGGTGTATGTCTATCTGGCAAGCCAGGAATCCAGTTACGTTACCGCAGAAGTGCACGGCGTGTGCGGCGGGGAACATTTAGGCTAACGCATGAAGTCGATTACGATGGCGCACTTCTGTTACGCAAGGCGCCATCTTAGGCAATAAAAAAGCCGGGTGGCGGCTTCGCCTTACCCGGCTTACAGCATCAGCAGAATACTTATTTCGCTTTCGCGGTCTCTTCACCGACCAGACCAATCTTGAGATAGCCCGCCTGATGCAGCATATCCATCACTTTCATCAGGGTTTCATACTCTACGGTTTTATCCGCGCGGAAGAAAATCGTAGTATCCTTTTTCCCTTCCGTCAGGGCCGTTAGCTCGGCAATCATCGTATCATCCGTCACCGGATCGTTACCGATAAACATGGTGTTATCCGCTTTCACCGACAGATAAACCGGTTTTTCCGGGCGCGGCTGTGGCGTACTGGTAGAAGCGGGCAGATTCACCTTGACGTCTACCGTCGCCAGCGGCGCAGCCACCATAAAGATAATCAGCAGAACCAACATGACATCGATAAACGGCGTCACGTTGATTTCATGCATTTCGCCGTTGTCATCCAGGTTCTCGTTAAGACGCATTGCCATGACGCATTACCCTACCCGTAATTTCTGCGCGGCGCGTACCGGCTGCGCACTGGCGCTCGCATTCAGATCGAGATCGCGGCTTTGCAGCAGCAATACCTGCGCCGCCACGTCGCCCAGCGTCGCTTTGTAACTGCCTATCTGACGTGCGAAGATGTTGTAAATGACGACCGCCGGGATCGCGGCTACCAGCCCAATCGCCGTCGCCAGCAGCGCTTCCGCAATACCAGGAGCAACCACCGCCAGGTTGGTGGTCTGCGTTTGCGCAATACCGATGAAGCTATTCATAATGCCCCATACGGTGCCAAACAACCCGACGAAGGGGGAAATGGCGCCGATCGTCGCCAGATAACCGTTGCCTCGTCCCATGTAGCGGCCAACCGCTGCGACGCGACGTTCCAGACGGAAGCCGGTACGTTCTTTAATCCCTTCGTTATCTTCGCTGCCCTGAGAGAGTTCCAGTTCATTCTGCGCTTCATTGATGAGCTGTGCGCTGAGGCTTTTTGCGCTGAAACCTGCCGCAATATCGGAAGCCTGATCTAAGGAGCGCGCATCGGCTAATTGCAATTGTTCGCGCTTTAAGCGGCGCTTTTGCGTGAAAAATTCAACGCTTTTACTGAAGAAGATAGCCCAGGTGACGACTGACGCCAGAATCAAACCAATCATCACGCACTTCACGACAATATCGGCGTGCTGATACATGCCCCAGACGGAAAGATCCGTCTGCATCAAATTATTACCCACTCTGTATCTCCAGGACGCAAATCACAAAATCTGAGCATAATAATATCAAAACAACGTCGAATTGATAGTCGTTCTCATTACTATTTACATACTGCCGCACCTTTACTGCTTTTTCTTTGCGCTTACGCATTAAAAAAGCCACCTGTTTTTATTTTGGCAAAATTTTCATCTGTATCACACGTCGCCAGGGTGCAGATGGTTATATTCATGCTAGTTTAGACATCCAGACGGTTAAAATCAGGAAACGCAACATGACGGATAAACAGTTGGATACCAAACTGGTAAACGCAGGACGCAGCAAAAAATACACGCTTGGCTCAGTGAATAGTGTGATTCAACGCGCTTCTTCACTGGTGTTTGACACCGTCGAGGCCAAAAAACACGCTACCCGCAATCGCGCCAACGGCGAATTATTTTACGGACGCCGGGGAACGCTGACCCACTTTTCGCTCCAGGAAGCCATGTGTGAACTGGAAGGCGGCGCCGGATGCGCGCTCTTCCCGTGCGGCGCGGCGGCGGTCGCCAACACCATTCTGGCATTCGTTGAGCAGGGCGACCACATCCTGATGACCAACACAGCCTATGAACCCAGCCAGGATTTCTGCAGCAAAATTCTCGGCAAACTGGGCGTGACGACAAGCTGGTTCGACCCGCTCATCGGCGCTGATATCACGCAACATATTCAGCCGAACACGAAAGTCGTTTTTCTGGAATCCCCCGGTTCTATTACCATGGAAGTACATGATATTCCTACCATTGTCAGTGCGGTCAGACGCGTCGCGCCAGAAGCCGTCATCATGATTGATAATACCTGGGCGGCTGGCGTTCTGTTCAAAGCTCTGGAATTCGATATTGATATCTCTATCCAGGCGGGCACTAAATATCTGATTGGTCATTCTGATGCGATGGTCGGGACTGCCGTTGCAAATGCGCGCTGCTGGGAACAATTGCGGGAAAACGCCTATCTGATGGGGCAAATGCTCGACGCCGACACGGCTTATATGACCAGCCGCGGTCTGCGCACACTCGGTGTCCGACTGCGCCAGCATCAAGAAAGCAGCCTCAAAATCGCCGCATGGCTGGCGAACCATCCTCAGGTCGCGCGCGTTAATCATCCTGCCCTGCCGGGTAGCAAAGGTCATGCCTTCTGGAAACGAGACTTTACAGGCAGCAGCGGTCTGTTCTCCTTTGTGCTCAATAAAAAGCTGACCGAGGCAGAATTATCAGCCTATCTGGATAACTTTTCGCTGTTCAGTATGGCCTACTCCTGGGGAGGCTACGAATCGCTGATAATTGCTAATCAGCCGGAACAGATCGCCGCGATTCGTCCCGCAGGCGGCGTAGATTTTACCGGTACGCTGGTCCGGGTGCATATTGGTTTAGAGAGTGTTGATGATTTGATCGCTGATTTAGCCGCCGGCTTCGCCAGAATTGTGTAAAGTTGCCGTGGATGGACATATATGCAGACAATTTCCGTGGAAAAGTCTGCGTTTGTTGCGTCCGGGATCAAGGCATCCCGGACGATTCAGGAGTACAATAGGCGAATAAAAGCATAAATGCTGTTCCACAGGAAAGTTCATGGCTGTCATTCAAGATATTATCGCTGCGCTCTGGCAACATGATTTTGCCGCGCTGGCGAATCCACACGTTGTTAGCGTCGTCTACTTTGTCATGTTCGCCACGCTATTTTTAGAAAACGGTCTGCTGCCAGCATCATTCTTACCTGGCGATAGTCTGCTGCTACTGGCAGGCGCGTTGATCGCCCAGGATGTGATGCATTTTTTGCCGACGATTGGCATTCTCACCACTGCGGCCAGTCTCGGCTGCTGGCTAAGTTATATCCAGGGACGCTGGCTCGGTAATACGCGTACCGTCAAAGGCTGGCTGGCGCAGCTTCCGGCAAAATATCATCAGCGCGCCACCTGTATGTTTGACCGTCACGGTTTGTTAGCGTTGCTTGCCGGGCGCTTTCTGGCGTTTGTCCGCACTCTGCTGCCAACAATGGCGGGTATTTCCGGCCTGTCCAACCGCCGGTTTCAGTTTTTTAACTGGTTAAGCGGCCTGCTGTGGGTGACTGTCGTGACCAGCTTCGGCTACGCGCTCAGTATGATTCCGTTTGTTAAGCGCCATGAAGACCAGGTAATGACATTTTTAATGATCCTTCCCGTCGCGCTACTGGTCGCCGGGCTGTTAGGTACGCTGGTCGTGGTGATTAAAAAGAAATACTGTAACGCCTGACGTATCCATAATCGGCCAGGATGGCCCGGTTACGCTTCGTTGACCCGTGGCGGGATGCCCCACTTAGTTCCCTTGCATTGTCCGCATTCTTGCCGCATCTTCGCCCGGCGTAACGCCAAAATAACGTTTAAACTCCCGGCTAAACTGCGATGCGCTCTCATAGCCGACCCGCATCGCCGCGGCGCTGGCCTTCATACCGTCGTGAATCATCATCATCCGCGCTTTATGCAGTCGGTAGCTTTTTAAATACTGCAACGGCGAGGTGCTGGTGACCGCCTTAAAATTATGGTGAAACGCCGACACGCTCATGTTCGCTTCTGCCGCCAGTTGCTCAACATTCAGGTTCTCGGTGTATTTCATTTCGATCTGTTTAAGTACGCGACTGATCAGGCTAAAGTGCGTCTGGCGACTAACCAGTGCAAGCAGCGCCCCGCCGCGCGGCCCCATCAGCACATGATAAAGAATTTCGCGAATAATTTGTTTTCCCAGAATCCGCGCATCCAGCGGGCGCTCCATCACATCCAGTAATCTTTCCACCGCGCATAAAATCTCGTCCGACAGCGTGGCGGAGTTAATCCCACTGGCCGCCATCGGCAACTGGAAACGCTCATCTTCGCCAATGTCCATGAGCAACTCTTGCAGTTGCAGCACATCAATGTCGAGCCGAATACCGGCCAGCGGTACCTCCGGCGTCGCCCAGGTCTCGCATTCAAAAGGGAGCGGCACGGTCAGTAAGAGATATTCATTAGCGTCATAACGAAACTTGCGCTTGTTAATATAGCCAATTTTATGGCCGGAAAAGAGAAATATGATGCCAGGCTGATACATGACCGGCGTGCGCGGTCCCGGTTCAACACCATACAACAGACGAATGCCCGCCAGCCGCTCGCTGATTATTTTATCATTATTTTTTAAATGATTAATTTTATCCGCCAACTGTAAGCAAATTGCTTCACGATTCATAACGCGCCATTTTTTCATCAAATCCACTCCGCTGGATTGTGCGCATTTTTAGCGATTTTCTCCAGCATTCTGGAGAAATAGGCAAAACATTGGCAGAAATGTGCATTGAGAGACATCCCTCACAAGACCACAATGATGACCATCAGGCAGACAGCCGCCTGCCCTCTTTTTACCCACATAAGGGAATGAGCAATGAACAATTTCAAATTACATACCCCTACCCGCATTCTGTTTGGTAAAGGCGCTATCGTCGATCTTCGCGATCAAATCCCGCAGGACGCCCGCGTGCTGATTACCTATGGCGGCGGTAGCGTGAAAAAGACCGGCGTACTGGCGCAAGTTCAGGAAGCGTTAAAAGGACTGGATGTTCGGGAGTTTGGCGGTATTGAACCGAACCCGTCCTATGAAACGCTGATGAAGGCCGTGCAGCTTGTGCGCGACGAAAATATTACCTTCCTGCTGGCCGTTGGCGGCGGTTCCGTACTGGACGGCACCAAATTTATCGCCGCAGCGGCGCAGTATACGGACGGCGTCGATCCGTGGCACATTCTGGAAACCGGCGGTACTGAGATTCGTAGCGCAATCCCGATGGGGTCTGTGCTGACCCTACCGGCAACCGGCTCAGAATCGAACGCCGGCGCAGTCATTTCCCGTAAAACCACTGGCGACAAACAGGCCTTCCACTCCTCGTTCGTGCAACCGGTGTTTGCCGTACTGGACCCGGTCTACACCTATACATTGCCGCCGCGCCAGGTTGCGAACGGCGTCGTGGATGCTTTCGTCCATACCGTTGAGCAGTACGTCACTTACCCGGTTAACGGCAAAATTCAGGATCGTTTCGCCGAAGGTATTTTACTCACACTGATCGAAGAAGGTCCCAAAGCGCTGCAAGAGCCTGAAAACTATGACGTCCGCGCTAACGTGATGTGGGCCGCTACTCAGGCGTTAAATGGCCTGATTGGCGCTGGGGTTCCGCAGGACTGGGCGACGCATATGCTGGGCCACGAGCTTACCGCGATGCACGGTCTCGATCATGCCCAGACGCTGGCTATCATTCTGCCTGCGCTATGGAACGAAAAACGAGACGTTAAACGTGCAAAACTCCTGCAATATGCTGAACGTGTATGGAATATCACCGACGGTTCCGACGACGAGCGTATTGATGCCGCCATTGCCGCCACCCGCCGTTTCTTCGAACAGATGGGCGTGCCTACCCACCTGTCCGATTACGGTCTGGATGGCAGCACTATTCCGGCGCTACTGGCTAAACTTGAGGCGCATGGATGCATAAATTTAGGTGAAAATCAGGATATTACGCTGGATGTCAGCCGTCGGATTTATGAAGCGGCGCGCTAAGGTTTTTTCGCCTCTGACTTTCGTTTTTGGCCATTTCGTCCAGACTTAAGTCACTTAGTCTCGCCGGACCCGATTCCGGCGAGCCAATTAAAAGAGGAACACATCATGGCTAATCCAACCATTATCAGGCTACAGGATGGCAACGTAATGCCACAACTTGGGCTGGGAGTCTGGAAAGCAAGCAATGAAGAGGTGATCGCGGCGATTCATAAAGCGCTGGAGGTGGGCTATCGATCGATTGATACCGCCACAGCATATCAGAATGAAGAAGGCGTCGGCAAAGCGCTAAAAGCAGCGAGCGTAGCGCGGGAAGAGCTGTTTATCACCACCAAGTTGTGGAATGACGATCAAAAACGTCCCCGCGAAGCCCTGCAGGAGAGCCTGAAAAAACTGCAGCTTGATTATCTCGATCTCTATCTGATGCACTGGCCCGTACCGGCTATCGATCACTATGTCGACGCCTGGAAAGGCATGATCGCGCTGCAAAAAGAGGGGCTGGTAAAGAGTATCGGGGTCTGTAACTTTCAGATCCATCACCTCCAGCGTCTGATCGATGAAACCGGCGTTCCCCCTGTGATCAACCAGATCGAGCTTCACCCCTTGATGCAACAGCGCCAGCTACATGCGTGGAATGCGACGCATAAAATCCAGACCGAGTCCTGGAGCCCGCTGGCGCAGGGCGGCGAAGGCGTATTCGATCAGAAAGTGATTCGCGAACTGGCGGATAAATACGGCAAAACGCCCGCGCAGATTGTTATTCGCTGGCATCTGGACTGCGGGCTGGTCGTCATTCCGAAATCCGTCACCCCTTCCCGTATCGCGGAAAACTTTGCTGTCTGGGATTTCCGTCTCGATAAAGATGAATTAGGCGAGATCGCAAAACTGGATCAAGGAAAACGCCTCGGCCCCGATCCGGATCAGTTCGGCGGTTAAGCCGGATTTATCGCACGCCATGCCCGACGATGTCGTCGGGCTTTTTTGCATTCCGAAACATTAAGAAACAATTACGCGCATTTAACAGTATATTTCCCCCACACACAAGCGCAGAATTATTCTGATTTTGTGAATATTTATTCATATTTATTATGAATTTACTTAATACATATAAAATATTTATGGATGTGTAATTGTGGCGGAAAAAAAATCTCAGGGCGTCAAATGGCTCCCATTTATTCTTATTCTGGTTATCGCCGCCGGACTGTGGCAGCTAACGCCCCCTTCCGGGTTAAGCGCGCCGGCCTGGCATTCCGCGATTATTTTTGTCGCGACGATCGCCTCTATCGTGGCGAAAGTGCTGCCTATTGGCGCAGTCGGTATTATCGGCATCACCGTCTTTGCGCTCGCCTATGCTGCCGGCGACAAAACGGCCAGCGGCGCGATTACCACGGCCTTGAGCGAGCTGAACAGTTCGCTGATCTGGCTTATCGTCGTCGCCTTTATGATTGCTCGTGGGTTTATCAAAACCGGGCTGGGTCGGCGTATCGCCCTACAAATGATCCGTCTGTTAGGTAAACGAACGCTGGGTCTGGCTTATGGTCTGGCGTTTGCCGATCTGATCCTCTCCCCCGCGATGCCCAGTAACACCGCGCGCTGCGGCGGCGTGATTTACCCGATCGCCGACTCGCTGGCGCGCAGCTTTGATTCACATCCGGAAGATGAGTCTCGCAGCAAAATCGGCACCTTTCTGATCACCTGTATTGGCAATGTTAACGACGTCACTGCCGCACTGTTTATGACCGGTTATACGGGTAACCTGCTGGCGGTAAAACTGGCGGCGAACGCCGGCGTTACGTTGAGCTGGGGAAGCTGGTTTATCGCCGCGCTCCTGCCTTGCCTGGTCTCTTTTCTTATCGTCCCGCTGCTGGTCTACTGGCTGACGCGTCCGGAAATTAAACATACGCCGGATGCGCCGGATTTGGCGCGCAAAGAGCTGGCGCAAATGGGCAGTATGACGCGCGGCGAGTGGCTGATGCTGGCGACCGTCGGCGTGTTGCTGGTGCTATGGATTTTTGGCAGCTCGCTCGGCGTGGATGCCACGACGGCCTCTTTTGTCGGTCTCTCGATTTTATTACTGAGCGGCGTGCTCACCTGGGAAGACGTTAAAAGCGAAAAAGGCGCCTGGGATACGTTGATTTGGTTTGCCGCGCTGCTGATGATGGCTAACCAGTTGAAGAAACTAGGATTCACCAGCTGGTTTGGCAACCTGATTGGCGACAGCATCGGCAGTACGATGCATGGAACTAGTTGGATAATCATTCTGCTGCTGCTTAACGCAGCCTATTTTTATACCCACTATTTTTTCGCCAGCGGCAACGCGCAGATCGCCGCGCTGTATGCGGTGTTTCTGGGTGTCGGTCTGCATCTGAATATACCGGCAGCGCCGATGGCGCTTATGCTGGCGTTTACCAGCAGCCTGTACTGCTCTCTTACACAGTATACCCACGCACGCGGCCCCATTCTTTTTGGCGCCGGCTATGTACCGACGGGCGTCTGGTGGCGAACGGGATTTATTATCAGCCTCTTTAATCAGGCGGTCTTTTTGACAGTCGGCCTCGCATGGTGGAAAGTGTTAGGGTTGTATTAAACGCTTAACTCATCGATAAGCCCCTCGGTTAACGGAGAAATGGAATGACCTGCATTTTCTGTCAAATAGTTGAAGGTAAAGCACCTTGTCATAAAGTTTGGGAAGATGAGCATCACCTGGCTTTTTTGTCGATTTTTCCGAATACCGATGGGTTTACCGTAGTGATCCCGAAAAAACATTACCCCAGCTACGCGTTCGATCTACCGCCGCAGGCGTTAGCGGACCTGATGCTGGCGACCCAAAAAGTGGCGAAGAAACTGGATAAGGCTTTCCCGGATGTCAGTCGTACGGGAATGTTCTTCGAAGGTTTCGGCGTAGACCATGTGCACAGTAAATTAAGCCCCATGCACGGTACTGGCGATTTAACCCACTGGAAACCGATTGAATCGCGGCAGAATAAATTTTTCGAACAGTATGAAGGATATCTGTCGTCACACGATCATGAACGGGCTGATGATGAAAAACTGGCCGCGCTGGCGGCCAGAATTCGTGAGGCATAAATACGGAGCACTTCTGCCGGATGGCGGTGTAAGCACCTTATCCGGCCTACAAAACTATGCTATTCATAGACCTGATAAGCGCAGCGCCTTCAGGCATTATACCTTAGATTATATACTTCTTATCTATTTTAATATATCAACCCTGGTAGGTTAAATATTACGGCGCGTGGCTAAATATTTCGTACAAAAACCATCCAGGAATAGCGGCAATAACACCCATTAAAATTATCCCTGCAAGAGTCATTTGCCTGTCTTCACGTTTTTCCATACTACATGCTTTAATAGCCATTATGAATATAACAACAGCTATTATAGCAATTACGATAAAACAGGGAATAATAATCATACCCATGATATCCCCTCCTCTGGGGCTGTATAAAAGCATCATGCCTTAATCATTAAGGTAATATATAATTAATTTATACAATCAATAATATTTAAATAAAATATAAAGCTCCCCGTAATTTAGCAATTACTAAAGACCGATACAATATATTTAGATGTCTGTTACTTCCAAAAACATTAGCTTCCAGAAGCAACAGATTCAAAGGTAATTAACGCCCTGCGCCTTTCCCGCGCTTCTTATTAGCGGCAAGCCCCTGCCGCTGATGTTCCACCGGCGTATGCTTGGTCAACGCCGGGCGGGTATTGCGGTTCTGGCGACGCGCTTCGCGCATCTCTTCAATGGTCGGCGCAGGCACCAGACACTCACGGCGACCGCCAATCAAATGCTTTTTCCCCATCGCTTCCAGCGCCTGGCGAATCAGCGGCCAGTTCGCCGGATCGTGATAACGCAGCAGCGCCTTATGCAAGCGACGTTGCCTGTCTCCCTTCGGCACCACCACATCTTCACTCTTATAACCAATTTTACCCAGCGGGTTTTTGCCGGTGTAATACATGGTGGTCGAATTCGCCAACGGCGACGGGTAGAAGTTCTGCACCTGATCCAAACGGAAGCGGTGGCGCTTGAGCCACAGCGCCAGATTCACCATATCCTCGTCCCGCGTGCCCGGATGCGCGGAGATAAAATACGGGATCAGATACTGCTCTTTTCCGGCCTGTTTAGAGTAAAGGTCAAATAACTCTTTAAAGCGATCGTAGCTGCCCATACCCGGCTTCATCATTTTCGACAGCGGACCTTCTTCAGTATGCTCCGGCGCAATCTTCAGATAGCCGCCCACATGATGGCTCGCCAGCTCTTTAATATAGCGAGGATCTTCTACGGCGATGTCGTAGCGCACGCCGGAAGCAATTAAGATTTTCTTAATGCCTTTCAGCTCACGGGCGCGGCGATACAGGTTAATGGTCGGCGTATGGTCAGTATCCATATGCGGACAGATATCCGGATAGACGCACGACAGGCGACGACAGGTCTGCTCCGCACGCGGCGACTTACAGCGCAGCATATACATGTTCGCGGTAGGGCCGCCCAGATCGGAGATCACGCCGGTAAACCCCGGCACCGTGTCGCGGATCGCTTCTATCTCATTGATGATCGAATCTTCCGAGCGGCTCTGAATGATGCGCCCTTCATGTTCAGTGATCGAGCAGAAAGAGCAGCCGCCAAAGCAGCCGCGCATGATATTGATCGAAAAGCGGATCATCTCATAGGCCGGAATACGGGCATTGCCGTAAGCCGGGTGCGGCACACGCTGATACGGCAGCGCAAACACGCTATCCATCTCTTCAGTGGAGAGCGGTATGGCGGGCGGGTTGATCCAGACATAGCGGTCGCCGTGTTTTTGCATCAGCGCCCGCGCGCAGCCAGGGTTAGTTTCGTGATGCAGAATACGCGACGCATGGGCGTACAGCACCTTGTCGCCTTTCACCTTTTCAAAGGATGGCAGCAGGATATAGGTTTTTTCCCACGGCTTCGGACGCGGCGGCTGCACGGTAATCGCTTTAGCTTCCTGCTTTTTCGGCGCGACCGGCTTGTTATCCGCGCACGGCAGATCCTCACCATAGGGATGGGGAATTGGATCGATTTTACCCGGCGTGTCCAGACGAGTGGAGTCGACGCCGCTCCAGCCAGGCAGCGCTTCTTTAACCATAATCGCAGTGTTACGCACGTCGCGAATCTGATCGATGGTTTCGCCCATTGCCAGACGGTGCGCCACTTCCGCCAGCGGACGCTCGCCGTTGCCAAACATCAGCATGTCGGCTTTGGAATCGACTAACACTGAACGACGCACAGTATCAGACCAGTAGTCGTAATGCGCGGTACGGCGCAGACTGGCCTCAATGCCGCCGAGGATCACCGGGACATCTTTCCACGCTTCTTTGCAACGCTGGGTATAGACCAGCGTGGCGCGGTCCGGGCGTTTGCCCGCGACGTTATCTGGGGTGTAGGCGTCATCGTGGCGCAGCTTACGGTCAGCGGTGTAACGGTTGATCATCGAGTCCATGTTGCCGGCGGTGACGCCGAAGAACAGGTTCGGTTTTCCCAGACGCATAAAGTCGTCTTTGCTGTTCCAGTCCGGCTGGGCGATGATCCCCACGCGGAAGCCCTGCGCTTCCAGCATACGACCGCAAATCGCCATGCCGAAGCTCGGATGGTCGACGTAGGCGTCGCCGGTTACCAGAATAATGTCGCAGCTATCCCAGCCAAGTTGATCCATCTCGTCACGTGACATCGGCAAAAACGGCGCCGGCCCAAAGCAGGCGGCCCAGTACTGCGGCCAGGAGAAAAGGTCGCGATCCGGTTGGATCAGGGAGATAGCGCTCATATTGCTTCCAAAACGATTGGCAAAAAAATAATCAAAGGTCGGGGATTATAAGCCGTATCTATAGCGAAAATGAAGGAGATTATCGCCTTATATGCAGGGCTGGCGCGAAATAGAAACAACTTTCAACGGCCTGGCCTGAGGTGTTTGAAATTGGTCTTATGAATATCTTCAAATTGGTATGCAATTAATTATACCCACGTCTAAAAACGCAGTATCGTCATAACAACAAAAAGTAAAAAAACATCACATTATCAGCAATATATAAAAAAACTTCGCTGAATTGCTCACGACACTGTTTTTACCATGACTTTCTTCTGTGAACCAGATCTCTTTCTTTGGTCTATTGATTAAATTAAATTGGCTGACAGAATTCAGGGGATAAAGAACACCATCACCACGCCTTTCCCCAACGCAACACCTTACGTATCAGCAGGTTATTAATTAATCAACGATAACCACAGGAATCCCAACCTATAAGGAAGCAGATATGAAAAACACACGTTCATTCACAACATCAGCGGTATTACTGGCCGGCTGTTTGCTACTGGCATTTCCAGCGCTCGCCAAAACCACGCTGAAACTGAGCCACAATCAGGATAAAAGCCACGCCGTTCACAAAGCGATGAGCTATCTGGCCGATAAAGCGAAAGCCTATTCGGACGGCGAATTAAATATTCGTATTTACCCCAACGCCACGCTGGGCAACGAACGTGAATCGCTGGAATTGATGAACTCCGGCGCTCTGCAAATGGTGAAAGTCAATGCGGCATCGCTGGAGTCTTTTGCGCCGGAATATAGCGTGTTTAGCCTGCCGTTTTTATTCCGTGACCGCGATCACTACTACAACGTACTGAAAAGCGACTTAGGGAAACGCATTCTCGCGTCCTCCGAAAGCAAAGGCTTCGTCGGCTTAACCTGGTACGACGGCGGCGCCCGCAGTTTTTACGCCAGTAAGCCCATCACTCAACCCGACGATTTAGCCGGTATGAAAATCAGAGTGCAGCAAAGCCCCAGCGCTATCGCGATGGTGAAAGCGCTCGGCGGCGTGCCGACGCCGATGGCGCAAGGCGAACTCTATACCGCGCTCCAGCAAGGCGTGGTCGATGGCGGCGAAAACAACCCCGTGGTTTATGCCGATATGCGTCATGCGGAGGTGGCGAAATTCTATTCCCGCGACGAGCACACGATGGTGCCGGATGTCCTGGTCATCAGTACCAAAGTACTTAACAAATTGAGCGATAAAGAGCGGAAAGCGTTATATAAAGCCGCAGATGAATCCATGCAGCAAATGAAAGACGTCATCTGGCCCGCCGCGGAAAAAGAGGCTTATGAGAGCATGAAGGCCATGAACACGACCGTTGTTGATATTGATAAATCCGCGTTCAAACAGCGTGTTAAGCCCTTGTTTGATGAGTTCCGCGCGAAAGATGCTCAGTCAGCGAAGGATCTGGAATACATCGAGAATATGTAAATCTGCCGGGCAGGGTTCTCCTGCCCTTTACAGGATGTAATATGCGAATACTCACCAATGCACTGAACAAAATACTGGCCGGGTGCTGCTGTATTATTCTGGCGGTCATGGTTGCCTGCGTATCCTGGCAGGTGGCGGCGCGCTTTATATTCAACGCGCCAAGCAGCACGCTCGACGAATTCACCCAGATTCTTTTTATGTGGATGATTCTGTTAGGCGGCGTCTATACCGCCGGATTAAAAAAACATTTAGCTATCGATTTGTTAGCGCAAAAACTCTCCCGAACGCCCGCCCTCGTGCTCGACAGTATCATTCAGGTGATTATTACCGTGTTCGCGCTGATTTTTATGGTGTACGGCGGTGATATTATTGTTGAAAAAGCGGCGCACGTCAGCCAAATGTCCCCGGTATTAAAATGGCCTATGGATAAAGTCTATTGGGTCATGCCGATTAGCGGCGTCATCCTGGTGTACTACACCATTGTGAACGTTATTGATAATTATCATCAGCGCCATCTTCGCTAACGAGGGATATATGGACTTTGAATATATTTACCCAATAATTGTTTTATTTGGCAGTTTTGCCATTATGCTGGCGGTCGGCGTTCCTATTACATTCGCTATCGGGCTGTCGTCCTTATTCTCAATCCTGATAGCCCTTCCCCCGGATGCGGCAATCTCGGTTATTTCACAAAAAATGACCGTCGGTCTCGATGGCTTTACGCTGCTGGCGATCCCCTTTTTTGTGTTAGCCGGCAATATCATGAATACCGGGGGAATCGCCCGGCGCCTGGTGAATCTGGCTCAGGCATTAGTTGGCCGCCTTCCCGGTTCGCTGGCGCACTGCAATATTCTGGCGAACACCCTGTTTGGCGCGATATCCGGCTCGGCGGTCGCTTCTGCGGCCGCGGTGGGCGGCATCATGTCGCCATTACAGGAAAAAGAGGGCTACTCTCCGGCGTTCTCTACGGCGATCAACGTCGCTTCGGCGCCGATTGGCCTGATGATCCCGCCCAGCAATGTGCTAATTGTCTATTCGCTGGCTAGCGGCGGCACCTCTGTCGCCGCCCTGTTTTTGGCGGGCTACCTGCCCGGCATCTTAACCGCGCTGGCTTTAATGACGGTAGCGGCGCTGTATGCCCATCGCCACCATTACCCGGTTGCCGAACGCATCAACCTGCGGCAGTTTCTGTCGGTATTCCGCGATTCATTGCCCAGCCTGTTGCTGATATTTATTATTATCGGCGGCATTATCGGCGGCGTATTTACGCCAACAGAGGCCTCTGCGATCGCGGTAATCTATAGCCTGGCGCTGGCGGCCATTTATCGAGAAATTAATGTGAGTAAGTTGCGCGATATTCTGCTGGATTCGGTAGTAACCAGCTCTATTGTTCTCTTACTGGTCGGCTGCTCAATGGGAATGTCATGGGCGATGACCAATGCTGATGTTCCTGAACTGATTAATGAAATGATTACCAGCGTGTCCGAAAATAAATGGGTCATCTTGCTGATTATCAATCTCATTTTGTTATTCGTCGGGACGTTTATGGATATTACCCCGGCTATTCTAATCTTTACGCCTATTTTCCTTCCCATTGCTCAACATCTGGGAATCGACCCTGTCCATTTTGGCATTATTATGGTTTTCAATTTAACCATCGGACTGTGTACGCCCCCGGTAGGCACTATTTTGTTCGTCGGTTGCAGTATCGGCAAAATCAGTATTGATAAAGTCGTCAAACCGCTATTACCGATGTTTCTGGCACTCTTTGTGGTCATGGCGATGATTTGCTACTTCCCGCAGTTGAGTCTGCTGCTTCCCACGCTGTTTGCTCCTTCCTGAAAACCCTGACGGGTCTGCGCTATTCAGACCCGTACTCGGACGCTTTACGACGCAGGATTCACCAGCATTTGCCCAATCGAGCCGCGGTCAGCCATTTCCAGCGTCTGGCTGTTGAAATAGAACGGGAAGTGCGGCCAGGACGGCTGACCGTAGTAGACCAGCAGTTCGACTTGCCCATCCACCCAGACGGTATCTTTCCAGCCTCTATCTTCCGGGAACGGCATAGCGCCGTTGACGTTACGAATCAGGAAAGAGACGCCCTCAATATGGAACGACTGCGGCATATCGGCGCGTACCGTCCAGCGCTCCCAGGTGCCTTGTTGGGCGGTAATATCAATGCGATTCACATCCCACAGTTGGCCGTTAATCCCCGGATCGTCGCCAAGACTGATGTCCCGACTGCGGACAGGCGCGCCGCTCATGATCTCCGTCGGCAACAGACGCATCGGCAGATTATCGGTCACCAGCGGCAGCAATCCGGTTGGCCGTAACGTCAGCACCAGGGTCGAAACCAGAATACTGGAAGGCTCAAAGAAACCGCGAATCCGATCGACTATGCTGGCCGCTTCCCCGCAGGTGATCGAGACTTCGTCGCCGTTGGTCATATCAACCAGGATTTCACGCCGCTCGCCGGGCGCCAGTGACAACTGTTTGACGGAAACCGGCGCAGGTAAAAAGCCCTGATCGCCTGAAATCACATGCAGCGCCCGGCCATCGCTCATCTGAAGCTGATAGCGCCGCGAGTTCGAGGCGTTCAACAACCGTAACCGCACCCAGCCGCGGGACACTTCGACATAGGGGCTTTGCGCGCCGTTCACCAGCAGCGTATCGCCGACAAAACCACCGCTTCCCGGTTCGCTGTACTCCGGCGTCCCAAAGTTATCCAGCCGTTTATCCTGGATAATGACGGGAAAATCATCCACGCCGTAATGGTTCGGAATGGGCAGCGTTTTACTAATGTCGTCTTCGACCAGCCACATTCCGGCCAGGCCGTTATACACCTGCTGCGCAGTGCGGTTAGGCGTGTTAGCGTGATACCACAGCGTCGCGGCGCTCTGACGAATCGGCAACACCGGCGCCCAGTCCGCGTTCGGCGACATCATACGCGCCGGGCCACCCATCAGCGGCCCCGGCACCAGTAAACCAGCAACCGTCATGGAGACATTTTCCGCCAGGCGGTTGCTATAGATGAGTTTAACGTCATCGCCTTTCCAGACGCGGATTGTCGGCCCCAGATAACGACCGTTCACTCCCCAGACCGGCGCGCGCGTGCCTTGCGTAAAGGACCAGTGCGCTCGCTGTAGCGTCATAAACAACGGCTGCCCGCGACGGGACTCCAGCAACGGCGGAACAGGCAACGGCTGTTGCTGACCGGCAGCATTCGCCCTGAGGGGAATCGCGCCTGCACATAGTGCGATTCCCGATGCCTGAAGAAACTGACGCCGACTGAATGACATATAAGCTCCATGTAAAACAGGCTAAAGAGTTGTGCCTGAAAAAATGATTTCTACAATAACAGAGTAAGGCTGCTTAAACCTTACCGGTCGCTTCACGTTCCGCAACCTCTTTATCAAGTTCCGCGATTTTTTGCTCCATTAACGCACGGCAGTGGGCCGCCAGCTCGCGAACCTGATCTTTACCATATTCGCTGACATCGACTGGCGGCAGCATTTCCACAATAACCAGTCCGTTGTTCAGGCGGTTTAGATTGACTTTGTTAGAGGTGTTGGAAACGCAGACAGGAATGATCGGCACACCAGCCGCGATAGCCGCATGAAACGCGCCGGTTTTAAACGGCAGCAGACCGCGTCCCCGGCTACGCGTACCTTCAGGGAACATCCAGATAGAAATACGGCGCTTTTTAAAATGGTTAACCACTGCCGCAATGGTGCTATGCGCTTTGGCGCGGTTATTACGGTCAATCAACAGATTACCGGTCAGCCAGTACAGTTGCCCAAAAAACGGGATCCAAAGCAGGCTTTTTTTCCCCACCGTCACCGTTGGCGGCTGCACAATATTCGCCGCCGTGACCATATCATAATTATTCTGATGGTTAGCAATATAGATAGCATTGCCATAGTTTTCCGCGTCGGCGGGTTTGCGGCACTCCACTTTCAGGCCAAACAGCGGGGCCAGACGGCCGAACATATGTCCAAACGTCGCCACGTGTTTTGGGTTACGTGGGCTGAAAAGGCAGTAAATAGAACCGAAAACACAGACCAGAATGGAGTAAATAACGGTAACAATAAGACGAAAAATATATAGCATAACAACCTCTGAAGGCCTAAGAGCCCGGCATTCTACGTCACCTGAAATTCAGGTTAGGATTTTGGTAAGTGTGGCTCTCTGGAAAAACGTATTGTTAATCGCAATGCACGAATAAACAACGGTTTTACGGGAAATTTTAATGTTAATCCGATCTGAAACCGTAGGCCGGATAAGACGCTACTGCGTCGTCATCCGGCAACGGCAGAGCGCCGGATGGCGGCTTAGATGCCTTGTCCGGCCTACGGGCGCCCCTGTCTTACTCTTCGCTGTCGCCATGACTTACGCGATGCGGCGAATCAATCTCAATGCGATCGATACGCTGCAGGCCGCGCATTAATGTGCCACGGCGTCCGCGTTCGCCGACCACCTTCTGTAACTCTTCAGGGCGCAGTTTGATTTTGCGCTTCCCGACATGGATAGTCAGAGTGCTTTGTGGCGGCAGCACGTACAGGTGCGCCAGTCCATCATCGCCTTTCGCCGCTTCCGCAGAGGGGATATTAATGATCTTATTGCCTTTGCCTTTCGACAGCTGCGGCAGAGAGTCTACCGGGAACATCAACATCCGTCCGGCCTGGGTAATCGCCAGCAGCATATCGTGCTCGTCTTTAATCACCAGCGGCGGCATGACGTGCGCATTTTCCGGCAGTGTAATCAACGTCTTACCGGCACGGTTACGGGCAACCAGATCGTTAAACGTACAAACGAAGCCGTAGCCCGCATCCGACGCCATCAGCAGTTTCTGGTCATCGCCTTCCATCAGCATATGCTCTACGGTCGCCCCCGGCGGCAGCGTGAGTTTGCCGGTCAGCGGCTCGCCCTGCCCACGCGCCGACGGAAGCGTAATGGGATCAATAGCATAGCTGCGCCCGGTGGTATCAATAAACACCACCGGTTGATTACTCTTACCTTTCACTGCGGCTTTAAAGCTGTCGCCCGCTTTATAGTTAAGCCCCGGCGCATCAATATCATGACCTTTGGCGCTGCGCACCCAGCCCATCTGCGACAGCACGATAGTCACCGGTTCGGACGGCAGCATATCGTGTTCGCTCATCGCTTTAGCTTCTTCGCGCTCACGCAGCGGAGAACGGCGATCGTCGCCATAGGCATCGGAATCTGCCTGTAGCTCTTTTTTCAGCAAGGTATTCATTTTGCGTTCGGACGCGAGAATACCCTGCAACTGGTCCCGCTCTTTTTCCAGCTCGTCCTGCTCGCCGCGAATTTTCATCTCTTCCAGTTTGGCGAGATGGCGCAGTTTCAGTTCGAGAATCGCTTCCGCCTGGGTTTCGCTGATGCCGAAACGCGACATCAGCGCGGGTTTCGGCTCATCCTCGTTACGGATAATCTCAATCACTTCGTCGATGTTGAGAAACGCCACCAGCAAACCTTCGAGGATATGCAGGCGCTTAAGCACTTTCTCCAGACGGTAGTTCAGACGACGGCGTACCGTGTCGCGGCGGAACGCCAGCCACTCGGTGAGGATCTCCAGCAGGTTTTTCACCGCCGGACGACCATCCAGACCGATCATGTTCAGGTTAATACGGTAGCTTTTTTCCAGATCGGTGGTGGCGAACAGATGGTTCATCACCTGCTCCATATCCACACGGTTGGAGCGCGGGACAATCACTAAACGCGTCGGGTTTTCGTGATCCGATTCATCGCGCAGATCGTCCACCATCGGCAGTTTTTTATTACGCATCTGCGCAGCAATCTGCTCCAGCACTTTCGCGCCAGACACCTGATGCGGCAGCGCGGTGATCACCACGGCGCCGTCTTCTTTGGTCCATACCGCGCGCATACGCACGGAGCCCCGCCCGTTTTCGTAAATTTTACGAATTTCCGCACGTGGGGTAATGATCTCCGCTTCGGTCGGGTAATCCGGCCCCTGAACGATATCCAGCAACTGATCCAGCGTCGTTTTCGGCTGCTCAATCAGCGTAATCGCCGCTTTCGCCACTTCGCGCAGGTTGTGCGGCGGGATATCTGTTGCCATGCCCACCGCTATACCGGTGGTGCCGTTCAGCAGGATGTTCGGCAGACGCGCCGGTAACATTTTCGGTTCCTGCATCGTGCCGTCGAAGTTTGGCACCCAGTCCGCCGTCCCCTGACCGAGTTCGCTTAACAGCAGCTCGGCATATTTGGACAGGCGAGATTCGGTATAACGCATTGCCGCGAATGACTTCGGATCATCCGGCGCGCCCCAGTTTCCCTGGCCATCGACCAGCGGGTAACGGTAAGAGAACGGCTGCGCCATCAGCACCATGGCTTCATAGCAGGCGCTGTCGCCGTGCGGATGATACTTACCCAGTACGTCACCGACGGTACGGGCGGATTTTTTAAATTTAGCGCTGGCGTTCAGCCCCAGCTCTGACATCGCATAGACGATGCGGCGCTGTACCGGCTTCAGGCCGTCGCCAATAAACGGCAACGCACGATCCATGATCACGTACATGGAGTAGTTTAAGTAGGCGTTTTCCGTAAATTCATGTAGCGCAAGGCGCTCTGCCATATCGCTCATTAACAGGGGATCCTCAATCTGCATGCTGACCGTTCGGACGGCAATATTGCCGCAGATAATACCCTATCTCACGGTCTGAGTCACAAACCGTGAGCCAGGTGACGAGGAAGTTAACGAAGCGGCAGATAGATATCCGTCAGCAGCTCATGTTCCGCCACCTCATTGACGAAATTCAGGTACTGGAAGAAGACCGGAAAATCGCGCGGCGTCTCGCCGCTGGCCGGTAGCCATTCGCGGAATAAATACCACACGCTCTCCGGGAGGCTGTCGAGCGATCCCTGATGGCGTACCACCGCGCAGCGCCCGCCAGGAATCTCGCTATTCACCACGCCAACGTCATTTTCGGCTATCGGCTGGTGGACGCTGCCGCAGATATCAAAGCGGAATTGATCCGGCGGCGTCGTCTGCGGGTCGTGCCAGGCAATACCAAAAGTTTGACTGCTGGCAATCGGCGACTGCCCCGTTTCGCGCCGCCATGCAATAAATTTCGCCGCGTTGGCGTTGACCTTATCCGGATGCCCCAGATGCGTCAGCATCGCGACGCGGGTAGGTGGAAATTCAACGATTTTTACGTCCATGACATGCTGCTCCTGTAACGCAAGTTTAGGAACGCGTTGGTGCCAGGCCAGCCAGTCCGGCGATTGCCGAAACCGGCGCGGGCTTTGACCAAACGCGGTTTTGAAAGCACGTGTGAACGACTCCGGATTCTGAAACCCGGCATCCAGCGCGATATCGATAACTTTATCCTGCGGGTTAAACGCCAGCCGCCATGACGCGCGGCGCAAACGCAACCACTGGATATAGCGATAGAGCGGAAGCCCGCTCCAGGTGGTAAACTGCCGGTGAAAATGAAACGGCGAGCTGTGCGCCATCCGGCTTAACGCCTCAATCGACAGAGGCTCATCCAGATGACGCTCAATGTGGTCGCAAACGCGCCGCAGACGTTCGGAATAAGCCGCGCTGATCAGGTCATTCATCACTGCCTCCTTGTGGCCTATTCTGCCCACCGGGCGGCTGTGAATCCTGACCGATCTTGCGCAATGTGGGATTACGGATTCACTTTACGAATCTGTTTTACGTCGATTTCGACAGAGTTCCAGTCTTTATCCACTTCGCCCTGAATTTCAACGGTATCCTGCGGGGTTACGGTCAGGCCGTTCCAACGCTTGTGGTCAATATCCACATTGATAGTACCGGTCGCATCTTTAAACACATACAGGTCGTCGGAAATGCGCTCGACGATATTCCCGCGCAGCGTTACCCACGCATCGTCACGCAGCGATTTAGCGCTCTCTACCGTCGTGCTGCTGCCGTTCGGGCCGACAAATCCGCCGCCTTGCGTTTGCGTCGCCGACGGGCCGGAGAAACCGCCCTGCTGAGCCGCCAGAACCGGGGTAGAACACAGTGCCATAACGGCAACGATTGCAGCTAATTTTTTCATGATTACTTTTCCCTTTCATGTCGTTTCAGATCCATTTAATAAGGTAATCCTTAACAACTTCTTAAGGCAAAAAAAGAATCTTTTTTTCTGTACATCGCCTGCGGCGACAAGGTTAACTGACGGTAACGCGAGTTACCGCAAGGAAGAACAGATGCGAATTTTACTGGTAGAAGATGACACACTTATTGGCGATGGCATAAAAGCGGGCCTGAGTAAAATGGGTTTCAGCGTCGACTGGTTTACCGAGGGACGCCCGGGCAAAGAGGCGCTTTACAGCGCGCCTTATGATGCGGTTATTTTAGATTTGACGCTGCCAGGCATGGACGGACGGGATATTTTGCGCGAATGGCGCGAAAAGGGTAAACAGGAACCGGTACTGATCCTGACGGCGCGCGACGCGTTAGCAGAGCGCGTCGAGGGGCTACGTCTGGGCGCCGATGACTATTTATGTAAACCTTTCGCGCTCATTGAGGTCGCCGCCCGTCTGGAGGCGCTGGTACGCCGCGCCAGCGGTCAGGCCAGTAGCGAATTGCGCCACGGCCAGGTGACGCTCAATCCAGGCAATCTCGTCGCGACGCTTGCCGGCGAACCACTGGCCTTAAAACCAAAAGAGTTCGCATTGCTGGAACTCTTACTGCGCAACAAAGGTCGCGTGCTGCCGCGCAAGCTTATTGAAGAGAAGCTGTATAACTGGGATGACGACGTGTCCAGCAATGCAGTGGAAGTCCATGTTCATCATTTACGCCGCAAGCTCGGCAGCGAATTTATTCGCACCGTACACGGCATCGGCTACACCCTGGGTGACGCATGAAATTGACGCAACGTCTCAGCCTGCGCGTCAGGCTGACGCTTATTTTCCTGATTCTGGTCTCCATCACTTGGGCAATTTCCAGTTTTGTGGCCTGGAGAAAGACGACGGATAATGTCGACGAGCTGTTTGACACACAGTTGATGTTGTTCGCCAGACGGCTTAGCACCCTCGATCTTAACGAGATCAACGCCCCGCAGCGCATGGCGCATACGCCAAAGAAATTAAAACATGGGCATATCGATGACGATGCGCTGGCGTTCGCCATCTTTTCCGCTGATGGCAAAATGTTGCTGCATGATGGCGACAACGGCCAGGATATTCCGTATCGCTATCGCCGGGAAGGTTTCGACAATGGCTATCTGAAGGATGACAACGACCTCTGGCGTTTTTTGTGGTTGAACTCGGCGGACGGCAAGTATCATATCGTCGTCGGTCAGGAGTGGGATTACCGCGAAGATATGGCGCTGGCGATCGTGGCGGCGCAATTAACGCCGTGGCTGATCGCCCTTCCCTTCATGCTGCTAATTTTATTACTCCTGCTTCACCGCGAGCTCAGACCGTTGAAAAAACTGGCGCAGGCGCTACGCTTCCGGTCGCCGGAATCGGAAACGCCGCTCGACGCCAAAGGCGTACCGAGCGAGGTTCGCCCACTGGTCGAAGCGCTTAATCAGCTTTTTAGCCGCATCCACTCCATGATGGTGCGCGAACGGCGATTTACCTCCGACGCCGCCCATGAATTGCGCAGCCCACTGGCCGCGCTGAAAGTACAAACCGAGGTGGCGCAGCTCTCGGGCGACGATCCGCTATCGCGTGATAAAGCGCTGACCCAGCTCCATGCGGGGATCGATCGCGCCACGCGGCTGGTCGATCAGCTACTGACGTTATCGCGTCTCGACTCGCTCAATAATTTGCAGGATGTAGCGGAGATTTCGCTGGAAGAGCTGCTGCAGTCCGCGGTAATGGATATTTATCATCCGGCGCAGCAGGCGAATATCGACGTGCGTTTACAGCTTAACGCCCATGACGTCATACGTACCGGCCAGCCGCTACTCTTAAGCCTGTTAGTGCGTAACCTGCTGGATAATGCGATTCGCTACAGTCCGCAGGGCAGCGTCGTCGACGTTACCTTACATGCCCGCAGCTTCACCGTCAGAGATAATGGCCCCGGCGTAGCGCCAGAGATTCTGACGCATATCGGCGAGCGTTTTTACCGCCCGCCTGGCCAAAGTGTGACCGGCAGCGGTCTGGGATTATCAATCGTCCGTCGCATCGCTACGCTGCACGGCATGACGGTGTCGTTTGGCAACGCCGCGGAAGGTGGATTTGAGGCCGTAGTAAGTTGGTAACACAGACTTTTGCCAAAAACGCAAAAGACTTTGCACATTTTGCTAATTTCACCGCACCGCCCGTCAGCGTAGAATCAGCAGCAAACGCATTTCTTGAGGACACAAAATGAGTAACATCCTGATTATCAACGGGGCGAAAAAATTCGCGCACTCCAACGGCCAGTTAAATGACACCCTGACCGAAGTTGCCGATGGGCTTCTGCGCGATCTGGGTCATCAGGTTAAGATCGTCCGCGCCGACAGCGACTATGACATTAAAGAAGAGGTGCAGAATTTCGTCTGGGCTGACGTGGTGATTTGGCAGATGCCAGGCTGGTGGATGGGCGCGCCATGGACAGTAAAAAAATATATGGATGATGTCTTTACCGAAGGTCACGGTACGCTCTATGCCAGCGATGGCCGCACGCGTTCCGATGCCGCTAAAAAGTACGGTTCCGGCGGTCTGGTGCAGGGGAAAAAATATATGCTGTCACTGACGTGGAACGCGCCGATGGAAGCATTTACCGAAAAAGATCAGTTTTTCCACGGCGTAGGCGTAGATGGCGTCTATCTGCCATTCCATAAAGCCAACCAGTTCCTGGGCATGGACGCGCTGCCAACGTTTATTGCCAACGACGTGATTAAAATGCCGGATGTTCCGCGCTATACCGCAGAATATCGCAAGCATCTGAGCGAAATTTTTGCTTAACTGGTCATCCTGGAATTAGAAGGAGTTAACCATGCTTACCGTCATTGCCGAAATTCGCACGCGTCCGGGCCAACATCACCGTCAGGCCGTCCTCGACCAGTTTGCGAAAATTATTCCAACCGTTCTTAAAGAAGAGGGGTGCCACGGTTACGCACCGATGGTGGATCATGCCGCGGGCGTGAGTTTTCAGACTCTGGCGCCTGACTCGATCGTGATGATTGAACAGTGGGAAAGCGTTGCGCACCTTGAGGCGCATCTGCAAACCCCGCATATGAAAGCCTACAGCGACGCGGTAAAAGACGATGTGCTGGAAATGAATATTCGTATTCTGGAATCCGGCGTTTAAGTTATTACCCTCGTCTGACGTCTCCCTGATGCGATGCGCAAGTGTCGCCATCAGGCTGCGGCGTCATGTCGAATTCGCTTATCCGGCCTGCGCCGCGCAGACCGGATAAAGCGTGCAACAATCGTTACACGTCGAGATCCGCGAGATCGCCTTTTTCCTGTAGCCAGTTGCGTCGATCTTCAGAACGTTTCTTCGCCAGCAGCATATCCATCATCGCGTTAGTACGCTGATCGTCTTCATCGCTAATGGTGAGCTGCACCAGGCGGCGAGTATTTGGATCAAGCGTGGTTTCGCGTAACTGCATCGGGTTCATTTCACCCAGGCCTTTGAAACGCTGTACGTTCGGCTTGCCTTTCTTACGCTTCAGTTGTTCCAGTACGCCCGCCTTCTCTTCTTCCGTCAGCGCGTAATAGACCTCTTTACCCAAATCGATACGGTATAGCGGCGGTAGCGCGACGTAGACATGACCATTCTTCACCAGCGCGCGGAAATGTCTGACAAACAGCGCGCAAAGCAGAGTAGCAATATGCAAACCATCGGAGTCCGCATCCGCCAGGATACAGATCTTGCCGTAGCGCAGCTGACTCAGATCGTCGCTGTCCGGATCGATACCGATCGCCACGGAAATATCATGCACCTCTTGCGAGGCAAGCACTTCATCGGAAGAGACTTCCCAGGTGTTAAGGATCTTACCTTTGAGCGGCATGATCGCCTGATATTCGCGATCGCGCGCCTGCTTGGCGGAACCGCCCGCCGAATCCCCTTCCACAAGGAACAGCTCGGTCCGATTAAGATCCTGCGCGGTACAGTCCGCCAGTTTCCCCGGCAACGCCGGACCGCTGGTGAGCTTTTTGCGTACCACTTTTTTTGCGGCGCGCAGTCGCCGCTGCGCGCTGGCAATCGCCATCTCTGCCAGTTGTTCCGCCGCCTGCACGTTCTGGTTCAGCCACAGGCTGAAGGCATCTTTCACCACGCCGGAAACAAATGCCGCACATTGACGCGACGACAGACGCTCTTTAGTCTGCCCGGCAAATTGCGGGTCCTGCATTTTCACGGAGAGCACATAAGCGCAGCGATCCCAGATATCTTCCGCCGACAGTTTGACGCCGCGCGGCAGAATATTGCGGTATTCGCAAAATTCGCGCATCGCGTCGAGCAACCCTTGACGCAGGCCATTCACGTGAGTGCCGCCCTGCATGGTCGGGATCAGGTTGACGTAGCTTTCCGTCAGTAATTCGCCGCCTTCCGGCAGCCACAATAGCGCCCAGTCAACCGCTTCCGTTTCACCGTTAAAATTACCGATAAACGGCTTTTCCGGCAGCGTCGGCAGGCCGTTTACCGCTTCGCCCAGATAGTCGTTCAGACCATCCTGGTAGCACCAGCGCTGCTCGCTGTTATTCACTTCATCTTTAAAAGTGATTTCCACGCCGGGACACAGCACCGCTTTTGCTTTCAGAACGTGCATTAAGCGAGAGACAGAAAAACGCGGGCTGTCGAAGAAACTTTCGTCCGGCCAGAAATGCACGCTGGTGCCAGTATTACGTTTACCGCAGGTGCCGACAACCTGCAAATCCTGCACTTTTTCGCCGTTTTCAAACGCGATGTTATAGACCTGACCGTCGCGGCGCACGGTCACTTCCACGCGCTTTGACAGGGCATTTACTACCGAAATCCCCACCCCATGCAGACCACCAGAGAACTGATAGTTCTTATTGGAGAATTTACCGCCGGCATGAAGTCGACAGAGGATCAGTTCTACCGCCGGAACCCCCTCTTCCGGATGGATATCCACCGGCATCCCGCGTCCGTCGTCAATCACTTCCAGCGATTGATCGGCATGTAAAATGACATCCACGCGTTTGGCGTGACCTGCCAGTGCTTCATCCACACTATTATCAATCACTTCCTGACCCAAATGGTTGGGGCGGGTCGTATCGGTGTACATCCCCGGGCGGCGGCGTACCGGCTCAAGCCCAGTGAGTACCTCAATGGCATCAGCGTTATAAGTTTGCGTCATGGTTTAATTAGCAATTCGAATTGATTGTCAGCAACTGTGCAGTCCAAGAAAATCGACAATCTGGTTGAAATAATCTTCGAAGCCCGTGAATGCGTGATTACCACCCTCGGTCACTGTCTGACGGCAGGAGGCGTAATATGCCACCGCCTGGCGGTAATCCAGCACTTCATCGCCCGTCTGTTGCAGTAGCCAGATCAGGTCTGGCGCTTCCAGCGGGTCAATCTGCATGACTTTAAGATCATAAATATGGCGAGACTCTAGCACATATTGCTGCCCGGTGTAGGGGTTCTCGTTCTGACCGAGATAGTCGGTCAGTAATTCAAAGGGCCGCACGGCGGGATTCACCACCACAGCCGGCAGCATAAAACATTGCGACAGCCAGGTGGCGTAATAACCACCCAGCGACGATCCTACCAGCCCTAATGGCGCACCGCCATGCTCAAGCACGAGAGATTCCAGCAACTCCGCCGCATCGGCAGGATACGGCGGCAGCTGAGGGACGATCATCTCAACATGCGGATGACGCTCCGCCAGCCAGTTTTTTAGCTGGCACGCTTTTGCCGAGCGAGGGGAACTGTTGAATCCGTGCAAATAGAGAAGCGTAGACATCAGTATCCTTCCGAAGCGGTATCGGGTCGGAACCGGGTATCCTGCAGGCGATGCACTTCCGTCTCCAGGACGCCGTTCGCCCGGAGCTCCAGCGTACGCCAGCCCGGCGCGATAGTATCCAGCGTAAAGTTCGCGCAGTGCGGTTTGAACTGTACGCAGGTTGACGGCGACGCCAGCAGACGCCGTCCGTTCCAGTCGAGATCCAGCTCCTGGTGAATATGTCCGCATAGCAGATACTTTACACGCGGGAAATTCGCCAGCACGCTATCCAGCTCACCAGCATTACGCAAGCTGTGCTGATCCAACCAACTGCACCCTGCCGGCAACGGATGGTGGTGCAAAAGGAGCAATGTCTGTCTCTCTGGCGCATCGGCGAGCTTACGCTCAAGCCATTCCAGTTGGAACTCGCTCAGTTCGCCATGCGGGACGCCAAACACCTGGCTATCCAGCAACAAAATCTGCCATTGTTCACCGATTAACACGCGTTTAGCCGGGGAAATCCCCGCCTCTTGCAGCGCGCTGTACATTGCCGGCTGAAAATCATGATTGCCCGGTAGCCAAACGCAAGGCGCGCGAAAGCTTGCGATACCCTCAGCAAAATGCTGATAAGCCGCAGCGGATTGATCCTGCGCCAGATCGCCGGTGGCCACGATCAGATCATATTCATACTGTTGCGCCCGAATAGCCTCCAGCACGGCCTGGTAACTTTCCCAGGTATTGACGCCTAACAGCGTTTCATGCTTTTCGGCAAACAGGTGAGTATCTGTAATTTGTAAAATCCTGACTCGGGCCTCACCAGCCAGAGGTAGGGTTAACAGGCTTTCCAAATGGTGTCCTTAGGTTTCACGACGCTAATAAACCGGAATCGCCATCGCTCCATGTGCTAAACAGAATCGTAGCCAGTCGGCCAGAAACTGATTAATTTGATGCTTTTCGTCGCGTTGATGCAACTTTTTATTTGGATAATCATACCGCGCTTTGAAGCGAAAGATCTGCTGGCTTGAACACACTTCAGCCACCATCGCATCATGGTAGAGGCGCACCGTCAGCGACGGCAGGCTCCAGTAGGTGATGGCTGGCGCCGTTTGCTCGATCGTTACAAGCGTAGTGTATCGGGTCGATTCCACAATCGTTAACCGATATTGTACGTTGCCCACCTGATAGCTCACCGTTTCACCGGGGGCGTCATTGCGCGGCAGCAGGCGGCGCAATTGCGAAAAATTGGTTTCGCACAAACGCATCATTTCTGGGAAGTCAGGTGTATAACGCTTCATTTTTTCCACTCGTTTTTTAACTCTTGATGATGCAACTGAAGCCATTGCAAAGCGATGACTGCGGCTGCGTTGTCGATTTTCCCCTCTTCTACCCACTGGTATGCCTGTTCCCGGCTTACCACATGAACCCGAATATCTTCGTTTTCATCCGCCAGACCATGAATACCTACCGCGGTCGTGGCGTCCACTTCACCCACCAGAATAGATGAGCGCTCGCTGGTTCCTCCTGGACTCGCCAGGTAACTGATGACCGGTCGGGTGCGGCCTACGGTCAGCCCCGCTTCTTCCATCGCCTCCCGCCGGGCGACCGCCTCAATGGTTTCGCCTTCTTCTATCATGCCGGCGACCATCTCCAGCAGCCACGGCGTAACGCTTGTGTCGTACGCGGCAATACGAATCTGTTCGACCAGCACCACCTCGTCGCGTTCAGGGTCAAAGGGTAGCAAGACGGCGGCGTGCCCGCGCTCAAAAATTTCGCGCTTTACCTCGCCACTCATTTCTCCGTTGAATAAACGATGGCGGAATCGATACACATCCAATGAAAAAAAACCGCGATAGCGCGTTTCCCGTGCAATAATTTCTACATCGCTTTTGGTGAAAGTAACTGGCAAGTTGTCTGATTTACGCATTGTGCTGCCCTGCTAGCAATAATGATTAAATGATGAATTTCAAGGGTGGTTGACTGCTGTTTTATCACCCTTGTGGTAAATTGGTGCCAATTAAGGCTCGTATGGCACGTAACGCCAACTTTTTGCAGTGGCGGATTCTGCTAGAATCAGCAATTATTTTTACAAATTGATCAGCGCTAAATACTGCTTCACAACAAGGAATGCAAATGAAGAAATTGCTCCCCATCCTTATCGGCCTGAGCCTGTCGGGGTTCAGCACACTAAGCCAGGCAGAGAACCTGATGCAAGTTTATCAGCAAGCACGCCTGAGCAACCCGGAATTGCGTAAATCCGCTGCCGATCGCGATGCTGCATTCGAAAAAATTAACGAAGCGCGTAGTCCTTTACTGCCGCAACTGGGTTTAGGTGCCGACTACACCTACAGCAACGGTTATCGCGATGCGAACGGTATCAACTCCAATGAAACCAGCGCTTCCCTGCAATTAACGCAGACACTGTTTGATATGTCGAAATGGCGTGGGCTCACCCTGCAAGAAAAAGCAGCAGGCATTCAGGATGTCACCTATCAGACCGATCAGCAGACGCTGATCCTCAATACCGCGAACGCGTATTTTAAGGTATTGAACGCTATTGATGTGCTTTCTTATACCCAGGCACAAAAAGAGGCTATCTACCGTCAGTTAGATCAAACGACGCAACGTTTTAACGTGGGTCTGGTCGCCATTACCGACGTGCAAAACGCCCGTGCGCAATATGATACCGTACTGGCGAATGAAGTGACCGCCCGCAACAACCTGGATAACGCGGTAGAAGAGCTGCGCCAGGTAACCGGCAATTATTACCCGGAGCTGGCGTCGCTTAACGTCGAACATTTTAAAACCGACAAGCCTAAAGCTGTTAATGCGCTGCTGAAGGAAGCGGAAAACCGTAACCTGTCGCTGTTGCAGGCGCGTTTAAGTCAGGATCTGGCGCGCGAGCAAATCCGTCAGGCGCAGGATGGCCATCTGCCGACGCTGAATTTAACGGCCTCAACCGGCATTTCTGATACCTCTTATAGCGGTTCTAAAACCAACGCCGCCCAGTACGACGATAGCAACATGGGGCAGAATAAAATCGGCCTGAACTTCTCCCTGCCGCTGTATCAAGGCGGGATGGTTAACTCGCAGGTAAAACAGGCGCAGTATAACTTCGTCGGCGCAAGCGAACAGCTGGAAAGCGCGCACCGTAGCGTGGTGCAGACCGTACGTTCTTCCTTTAACAATATTAACGCCTCCATCAGCAGCATCAACGCGTATAAACAGGCAGTCGTTTCCGCGCAAAGTTCTTTGGATGCAATGGAAGCCGGTTACTCGGTCGGTACACGTACCATTGTTGACGTACTGGATGCCACCACCACTCTGTATGATGCCAAGCAGCAACTGGCCAACGCGCGTTATACCTATTTGATTAATCAGTTAAATATCAAATATGCGCTCGGTACGCTGAACGAGCAGGATCTGCTCGCGCTTAACAGTACGTTGGGTAAACCTATCCCGACGTCGCCGGAAAGCGTAGCGCCGGAAACGCCAGAGCAGGATGCTGCCGCAGACGGTTATAATGCCCATAGCGCCGCGCCGGCAGTACAGCCGACCGCCGCTCGCGCCAACAGCAATAACGGCAATCCATTCCGGCATTGATAAATTATTCGCTGGCGCTGCGCTTATCAGACCTGTGCCCTTATAGGTCTGGTAAGCGCGGCGCTACCTGTCATGAAGCCGCGCCTGAACGTAAGGCAACGTAAAGATCCTGCTATTCCGCCGCATTCTCGCCTTTTCTCGCTTCAATTTCGACCAGTCATCCTCTATTCTGAAGGCATGTTGTATTTACCACTGGGTCCTGGAAGACAAATATGAAACGGACAAAATCCATCCATCACGCATCATTTCGCAAAAGCTGGAGCGCGCGGCATTTAACGCCGGTCGCCCTGGCGGTTACGGCTGTTTTTATGCTGGCTGGCTGTGAAAAAAGCGATGAAACCGTATCGCTGTATCAAAACGCTGATGACTGTTCAGCGGCGAATCCGGGCAAAAGCGCGGAGTGTACAACCGCGTATAACAATGCGCTGAAAGAGGCCGAACGTACTGCGCCTAAGTACGCTACACGCGAAGATTGCGTCGCTGAGTTTGGCGAAGGTCAGTGCCAGCAAGCGCCCGCACAGGCTGGCATGGCGCCGGAAAATCAGGCGCAGGCCCAACAATCCAGCGGCAGTTTCTGGATGCCGCTTATGGCAGGTTACATGATGGGGCGTCTGATGGGCGGCGGCGCAGGCTTTGCGCAACAGCCGCTGTTTAGCTCGAAAAACCCGGCCAGCCCTGCATACGGCAAATATACCGATGCGGCAGGTAAAAACTACGGCGCGGCGCAACCGGGCCGGACAATGACCGTACCGAAAACCGCGATGGCGCCGAAACCTGCCACCACAACAACCGTTACCCGCGGCGGTTTTGGCGAATCCGTCGCCAAACAGAGCACCATGCAGCGTAGCGCTGCCGGTACTTCAACACGTTCGATGGGCGGCTGATACGCATGGAAAGAGTCAGTATTACCGAGCGCCCGGACTGGCGCGATAAAGCGACTGAATACGGGTTTAATTTTCACACTATGTATGGTGAACCGTACTGGTGTGAAGACGCTTATTACAAGTTAACGCTCGCCCAGGTGGAAAAACTGGAAGACGTTACCGCCGAGCTGCACCAGATGTGCCTCAAGGTAGTAGAACGCGTCATCGCCAGCGATGAGCTGATGACGAAGTTTCGTATTCCAAAACATACCTGGGGTTTTGTTCGCCAGTCCTGGCAAACGCAACAACCGTCGCTCTATTCCCGCCTCGATTTGGCCTGGGACGGCATCGGCGAGCCTAAGCTGCTCGAAAATAATGCCGACACGCCAACATCGCTGTATGAAGCGGCGTTTTTTCAGTGGATTTGGCTGGAAGATCAGATCAACGCGGGCAATCTGCCGGAAGGCAGCGATCAGTTTAATAGCCTGCAGGAAAAGCTGATTGGACGCTTTGCTGAACTTCGCGAACAGTACGGTTTTCAGTTGCTGCATCTCACCTGCTGTCGCGATACGGTTGAGGATCGCGGCACCATTCAGTATTTACAGGATTGCGCGGCCGAAGCGGAAATCGCCACCGAATTTCTCTATATCGACGATATTGGTCTGGGGGAAAAAGGCCAATTTACGGATCTGCAGGATCAGGTCATTGCGAACCTGTTCAAGCTCTATCCGTGGGAATTTATGCTGCGCGAGATGTTTTCCACCAAGCTGGAAGATGCCGGCGTGCGCTGGCTGGAACCGGCCTGGAAAAGCATTATCTCCAATAAAGCGTTGTTGCCGCTGTTGTGGGAGATGTTCCCGGACCATCCGAATCTGTTGCCTGCGTATTTCGCCGAAGACGAACATCCGCCAATGGATAAATATGTCGTGAAACCGATCTTCTCCCGCGAAGGGGCGAACGTATCGATTATTGAGAACGGTAAAACGATCGAATCCGTGGAAGGCCCGTATGGCGAAGAGGGTATGATCGTGCAACAGTTCTATCCGCTGCCAAAATTCGGCGACAGTTACACCCTGATTGGTAGCTGGCTGATTAACGATCAGCCCGCCGGAATTGGTATCCGTGAAGATCGGGCGCTGATCACCCAGGATCTCTCCCGCTTCTATCCGCATATTTTTGTCGAAGGATAGATTCTCCTGTAAGCCCGATGCGCGTAGCGCCATCGGGCAATCATTCAGCGCCTTATCCGGCCTACCCCACCTGCACCGACAACATACTTATACTGCCCATCTCAATACCGTCGACCGGGATGGTGATAGGTTCCTTGCCGTCCCAGGCGCCAAGTACATACAGCAAAGGTAAAAAGTGCTCCGGCGTCGGGTTCGATAAGGCGCCCCCTTCATGTTGCAGATAATTCACCAGCGGGTGCTGTTCTACCGGCCCCTGCCACGTCAGATTGGCTTTCACAAAGTCATTAAATGACGCCGCCCAGGGATACGGTATATTGTCACCGTGCCAACGCACAGTCCGCAGGTTATGAACCACATTCCCGCTAGCCACCAGCATCACGCCTTCGTCACGCAGCGTCGCCAGTTTACGACCCATCTCAAAATGCCATGCCGCCGGTTTGGTACTATCAACACTAAGCTGCACCATCGGGATATCCGCATTCGGGTACATCTTGATCAATACGCCCCAGGAGCCGTGATCAAATCCCCACGCCTCTTTATCGAGCGCGACGGGAACGGGAGCCAACAGTTCAACCAGACGCTGCGCCAGCGCAGGCGATCCAGGGGCCGGATAATGCATGTCATACAGCGCCTGCGGAAAACCGCCAAAATCATGGAGAGTTTGCGGCCTTTCCATCGCTGTGACGCCAGTCCCACGGGTATACCAGTGCGCCGACACCACCACTATCGCCTGTGGTCGCGGTAGGGCTTCCCCCAATCGCCGCCAGGCGCGGGTATAATCGTTATCGTCCAGCACGTTCATCGGGCTGCCATGCCCCAAAAACAATGCTGGCATACACGTTAAAGACATGATGTTATCCTTACTGGAAAGACATTTTGTTAACATCACCATACGCTTTCTTCACAGAGGAAGAACTCAGATAACCATGATGAAGATCATCAGTTATTTTGAAGGTCAGGTTCGGACGGCAAATTGATAAGGAGTAATGGATGTCAGTACCACTTATTCTGACCTTACTGGCGGGCGCCGCCACCTTTATTGGCGCGTTTCTTGGCGTTCTCGGCCAAAAACCGTCTAACCGCGTGCTGGCTTTTTCGCTGGGCTTCGCCGCAGGGATCATGCTGCTTATCTCGCTGATGGAGATGCTGCCCGCCGCGCTTGATACCGAGGGGATGTCGCCTGTACTGGGCTACGGAATGTTTATTATCGGCCTGTTGGGCTACTTCGGGCTGGACCGCCTGCTTCCTCACGCTCATCCGCAGGATCTGGTGCAAAAAAGGCAGCAGCCGCTTCCCGGCTCGATAAAACGCACTGCGATTTTATTGACGCTCGGCATTAGCCTGCACAACTTTCCGGAAGGGATCGCCACCTTTGTCACTGCCAGCAGCAATCTTGAACTGGGTTTCGGCATCGCACTGGCGGTGGCGTTGCACAATATTCCTGAAGGTCTGGCGGTTGCCGGCCCGGTTTATGCCGCGACGGGCTCAAAACGTACCGCGATTTTTTGGGCCGGTATCTCCGGCATGGCGGAAATTCTTGGCGGCGTGCTGGCGTGGCTGATTTTGGGCAGCCTGGTTTCACCGATCGTTATGGCGGCTATCATGGCGGCAGTCGCCGGCATTATGGTGGCGCTCTCCGTCGATGAACTGATGCCGCTGGCAAAAGAGATCGATCCTAACAATAACCCCAGCTATGGCGTGCTTTGCGGTATGTCCATCATGGGGCTCAGTCTCGTCATTTTGCAGACGATAGGTATCGGTTAAGAGAAACGTCGCGCCGGATGCAGGCCTTTAGCCAGGCAACATCCGGCTGCCCGTCAAGGATATGCGCTATTTCTGCTCATTCATCACGCTGTCGCCTTCGCTCGTCTGGCGAAAACGTTTCGTTCGCGCTTCAAGTAATGCATCTCTGTCTTGCCGAAACGCTCTGCAATAACGCTTCATATGGCAAATATACCCTACTACCACCAGAACGATTAATATTATCCAATACCAGGCAATAAACATCCTTTTTACCCTTAAAATTTAACATCACTAAACATTTAACGTTAAAATTTTACATACCCTTATTTTGACGTATTCATATACTGGCATATTTGTGGAACAAATAAATGATTTTGATCATATAAATCAGTGGTGAAACACAATAATGAAAGAGGTATTAAGCAGAAAACAATGTCGATAAGATCACACTTCGTACTAATTTATATTGTTCTTAAAATATCACACTCCTACTATCGACTCACTCAGGCAATTAAAAAATATTGATACAGAATATACTTTAAAATAAGTAACAGCATCATGACTTATATTTAAAGACCAATCATTTACCTCATTTATTATTCATAAAAACATAGTATATTCAGAAGTATTATATTTAGAAGTTGTATATAAGGAGATATATCCATGTTTGACCAATACCGGAAAACAATACTTGCCGGTGCCGTCGCACTGACATGCGGACTCACCGCAGCCAGTACGTTTGCCGCAGGTTTTCAACCGGCACAGCCCGCAGGAAAATTAGGCGCAGTCGTTGTCGATCCTTACGGAAATGCCCCTCTCACCGCGCTGGTGGAATTAGATAGCCATATTATTTCAGACGTTAAAGTTACTGTACATGGCAAAGGGGAAAAAGGCGTTCCTGTTACTTATACTGTTGGGAAAGAGTCTTTAGAAACCTATGACGGTATTCCTATTTTTGGCCTTTATCAGAAATTTGCCAACAACGTCACGGTAGAATATAAAGAAAACGGCAAAGCCATGAAGGATGACTATGTGGTGCAGACGTCCGCCATCGTCAACCATTATATGGATAACCGTTCTATTTCAGATCTCCAGCAAACGAAAGTTATTAAAGTTGCGCCAGGATTTGAAGATCGCCTTTATCTGGTAAATACCCATACCTTTACGCCGCAGGGCGCTGAATTTCACTGGCACGGCGAAAAAGATAAAAATGCGGGCATTCTTGATGCCGGCCCGGCTGGCGGGGCTTTGCCTTTCGATATCGCCCCTTATACGTTTGTGGTCGACACCCAGGGTGAATATCGCTGGTGGCTGGATCAAGATACCTTCTACGACGGCCACGATATGAATATCAACAAACGCGGCTACCTGATGGGTATTCGTGAAACGCCTCGCGGCACCTTTACCGCGGTGCAGGGCCAACACTGGTACGAGTTTGACATGATGGGGCAAATTCTTGCCGATCATAAACTGCCGCGCGGGTTCCTGGATGCGTCTCATGAATCCATCGAAACCGTGAACGGCACCGTACTGCTGCGCGTCGGCAAACGCGATTACCGCAAAGAAGACGGCATACATGTTCATACTATTCGTGACCAAATCATTGAGGTCGATAAGTCTGGCCGCGTAGTAGACGTTTGGGATTTAACCAAAATCCTCGACCCTATGCGTGATGCGCTGCTCGGCGCGCTGGATGCGGGCGCAGTATGCGTGAACGTCGATCTGGCCCATGCCGGACAGCAGGCGAAACTTGAACCGGATACGCCGTATGGTGATGCGCTTGGCGTTGGTGCCGGTCGTAACTGGGCGCACGTCAACTCTATCGCTTATGACGCGAAAGACGACTCCATCATCCTTTCTTCCCGCCATCAGGGTATTGTAAAAATTGGTCGCGATAAGCAGGTGAAATGGATACTGGCACCGTCTAAAGGCTGGAATAAGCAGCTAGCCAGTAAATTGCTGAAACCGGTAGACGATCATGGTAAGCCGTTGACCTGTGACGAAAACGGCAAGTGTAAGGACACCGATTTCGATTTCACCTATACCCAACATACGGCATGGCTTTCCAGCAAAGGCACGTTAACGGTCTTTGATAACGGCGATGGTCGCGGCCTGGAGCAACCGGCTCTACCGACCATGAAATATTCCCGTTTTGTCGAATATAAGATCGATGAGAAGAAAGGCACCGTACAACAAGTTTGGGAATACGGTAAAGAACGTGGATATGATTTCTATAGTCCTATTACCTCGGTTGTTGAATATCAAAAAGACCGCGACACCATGTTCGGCTTTGGCGGTTCTATTAACCTGTTCGACGTTGGTAAACCCACAGTCGGCAAACTGAATGAGATTGACTATAAAACGAAAGAAGTGAAAGTTGAAATTGATGTGCTGTCGGATAAACCCAACCAGACTCACTATCGTGCATTACTGGTTCATCCAACGCAAATGTTTAAATAAATAACGGGAAGGAATTAATATGTCATCTAAATGGATTACCTCTTTATTTAAAAGCGTAGTATTAACCGCGGCATTGGTCACTCCTTTTGCGGCATCGGCTTTTACCGAGGGCACAGATTATATGGTTCTGGAGAAACCGATTCCTAATGCGGATAAAACGCTGATTAAGGTATTTAGCTACGCCTGCCCTTTCTGCTACAAATATGACAAAGCCGTAACAGGTCCGGTTTCTGACAAAGTCGCCGATCTCGTTACGTTCACTCCGTTCCACCTGGAAACAAAAGGCGAATATGGCAAACAGGCCAGCGAAGTATTTGCAGTCCTGATCGCCAAAGATAAAGCTGCCGGGATTTCGTTATTTGATGCTAAATCACAATTCAAAAAAGCGAAGTTCGCCTGGTATGCGGCTTACCATGATAAGAAAGAGCGCTGGTCAGATGGGAAAGATCCGGCGGCATTTATTAAAACCGGGCTGGACGCCGCAGGCATGAGCCAGGCTGATTTTGAAGCAGCGCTGAAAGATCCTGCCGTTCAGGAGACTCTGGAAAAATGGAAAGCCGCCTATGACGTTGCCAAAATTCAGGGTGTTCCGGCTTACGTCGTCAACGGCAAGTACCTTATCTATACCAAAAACATCAAATCCATCGATTCTATGGCTGAACTCGTTCGGGAACTGGCCACTAAAAAATAAGCAGGGAAACGATTATGGATTTTATTAAGGGATTATGGCGAGACCTACGCGCAAGACCAGTGGATACGCTGGTGAGATGGCAGGAACAGCGCTTTCTGTGGCTGTTAATGGCCATCGCGATGGGAGGATTAATTATCCTGGCGCACTCGTTCTTCCAAATCTACCTCTACATGGCACCGTGCGAGCAGTGTGTTTACATCCGTTACGCGATGTTTGTGATGGTAATTGGCGGGGTGATTGCGGCAATAAATCCCAAAAATATCGTGCTGAAGCTGATTGGCTGCATCGCGGCGTTTTATGGCAGCATTATGGGCATTAAGTTTTCTATTAAGCTTAATGGTATCCATCATGCGGTACATAATGCGGACCCCGATTCACTTTTTGGCGTGCAAGGATGTTCGACTGACCCGACCTTTCCTTTCAACTTACCGTTGGCGGAATGGGCACCGGAGTGGTTTAAACCTACCGGAGACTGCGGTTATGACGCGCCTATCGTCCCTGATGGCGTAACGCTCAGTAGCGTACAGCAGTGGTTTGTCGATCTCTACCAGCAGTCCGAAGGCTGGTATCTGCTTCCGCCCTGGCACTTTATGAACATGGCGCAGGCATGTATGTTGGCCTTTGGGTTGTGCCTGATTCTGCTGCTGGTGATGAGCGGCGCCTGGGCATTGAAACTGGCCAGAGGCAAATAACCTGAATAGATAAACCAAAGCAGAGGTCTGCATTCAGGCCTCTGCTTTTCTCACAATAATTTTACCATTCAGCTTATTCGTCGTTCTTTGAAACTGAACGATATGGCACCGAAGGAATACAAAAAAGCCGATGACATCTCATCGGCTTTTTTCAACCATGATCCGTTCGATCAGCTGGCTTTGCGCTCATGCGCCTGGCGGTAAGCCACCAGATCTTCAATCGTGACCACCGCCATATTATGCTGGCCTGCAAACGCGATACACTCCGGCGCGCGCGCCATCGTCCCATCGTCGTTAGTCAACTCGCACAGTACACCTGCAGGTTTAAAACCGGCCAGCGTCATCAGATCGATGGTCGCCTCCGTATGACCGCCGCGCGTCAGCACGCCGCCCGCCTGAGCGCGCAGTGGGAAAACGTGCCCCGGACGGTTAAGATCGGACGGTTTTGCGCCATCCTTAATTGCCGCACGCACCGTAGTGACACGGTCAGCGGCGGAAACGCCGGTGGTCACGCCTTCTGCGGCTTCAATGGTCACGGTAAAACCGGTGCCGTAGGCGCTGGTGTTGTTTTCCACCATCATTGGCAAGTCGAGCTGCTTACGACGGTCTTCAGTAATACACAGGCAAACAATACCGCTACCGTGACGAATGGTTAACGCCATCTGTTCTACGGTCATCGTCTCTGCGGGGAAAATCATATCGCCTTCGTTTTCACGATCTTCATCATCAAGCACCATCACACCGCGTCCTTCACGCAGCGCATCCAGTGCAAGTTCAACACGTTCAAAAGGCGTACCAAAAGAGGAAAGTAGCGTCTGATTCATGGTAAAAAAACCTCATTAACATTATGGTTACCAGAATCAGGGCAGTCTTAGGAGTGCCGACAAGCGGCAAAAAAATAACGTGAGCGGGTCCATGCCCGACTGGATCGTTACCCTCTCCCATCCGGACTTTAACCGTCGGCCCCGGAATTACACCGGATCTGCTGACCTTTTCGCTATGGCAAAAAGCGCTCGCGGGCTTTCAACCTGCTCTCCGCGTTCCGTCACGGCGCACCGTGATGAGAAATGCGTTAAACATCGCTGATTTACCGCCGGTGGGGAATTTCGCCCCGCCCTGAGAATAAGCGGGTTAACTATAACGCTATTGATTACCTTCATCAACGCCTTTACTCCGTATGACGTCACACAATTCTGGTTTATGGCGTCCACATATCGCACTACAATAAGAGCTAACACTTATCAGTTCAGGGAAACCACAATGATTGACCCGAAAAAAATTGAGCAAATCGCACGCCAGGTTCATGAGTCAATGCCGAAAGGTATTCGCGAGTTCGGGGAAGATATCGAGAAAAAAATCCGTCAAACGCTGCAATCTCAGCTGACGCGTCTCGATCTGGTGAGCCGCGAAGAGTTTGATGTCCAGACTCAGGTCTTGCTGCGCACCCGGGAAAAACTGGCGCTGCTGGAGCAACGCCTCAGCGAACTGGAAGCTCGCGACAAGCCTGAAGAAGTAAAACCTGCGCCCGCCATCCCGCCAGTAGATCCACAACAAGAGTAAAAACGTGAACGGGCCTGACGGCCCGCTCATATAAGATCTGAATAATGCCCTGCACCTGTAAAGGGAGCCTGCATTAGTGTTCTAATTCTAACCTTTTCGCCTGAGTCGCCTGCTGGCAGTAAAGCGCGTAACGCTTGCAAAACCAGTCGCGATGCTCCTCGTCCATATTGCCGGTTACCGCCTGGATATCAACAGGACGCCCCTCCGCCTGCATTCTGGCAAAACTGCGCGCCAGAAAATCGAAATTATTTAATGAATAGACGTTATTGTTGTTCATCAGCATACCCTCCAGTTATTGAATTCTGTTAAGGCTATATGCTTTTTCTGATTTCAGTATTTCCCTATATGTACGGCGGTTTTATACATAACGTGCGCAAATTTAATGCGCAAAATCACAATATTCACCAAAGATAACGACGGATAAATCGCTTTTCGGACTTAAGGAGATATGGGTCACATGATATTGTAACGCAATGAAATAACAAGCATGAAAATTATCACGCGAACATCCTTCTGAAGGCGGCGACAAGGATAGAAAATATGACCTTATTTGCGGAGTATAACAGCCCCTATCTGTTTGCCATCGCGTTCGTTTTCTTTATCGGCGTGCTGGAGATGATTTCGCTGATTTTTGGCCACTTTCTTTCAGGCGCGCTCGACGCCCATCTCGATCATTATGACGCCCTGTCATCCGGCCCTGCGGGCCAGGCGCTTCATTATCTGAATATTGGACGCGTTCCCGCCCTGGTCGTCCTCTGTCTATTGGCCGGTTATTTCGGCCTCTTCGGTATCCTCATCCAGCATGGCGGGATCATGCTCTGGCAAGCGCCGCTCAGCAATCTGCTGCTGGTCCCGTTGAGCATTGTCCTGTCGGTCTTTGCCGTGCATTACAGCGGAAAAATCCTCGCGCCCTGGCTACCCAGAGATGAAAGCTCCGCCCTCCGGGAAGAGGAATTTATCGGCGGCATGGCGATTATTACCGGCCACGCCGCCGTCGCCGGTACACCTTGCGAAGGAAAATTTACCGATAAGTTCGGCCAGATTCACTATTTACTGCTGGAACCCGAAAAGGGAAAAGAATTTAAAAAAGGAGACAAGGTGCTGATTGTCTGCCGACTTTCCGCAACGCGTTATTTGGCTGAGCGTACCTTCTATGTTTAATTGAGAGGAACTTACATAATGGATGATGTTTTTGGCATATTGCCATCATGGATGTTTACCGCCATCGTTGCGGTTATCGTCTTACTAATTATCGGGATCATTTTTGCTCGCCTCTATCGCCGCGCATCTGCGGAACAGGCATTTGTCCGTACCGGGCTTGGCGGGCAAAAAGTGGTGATGAGCGGCGGCGCTATTGTGATGCCAATCTTTCACGAAATTATTCCGATCAATATGAATACCCTAAAACTTGAAGTCAGCCGTGCTACCGTCGACAGCCTGATCACCAAAGATCGTATGCGCGTTGACGTGGTCGTCGCTTTCTTCGTACGTGTAAAACCCTCTGTTGAAGGTATTGCCACCGCCGCACAAACGCTTGGCCAGCGAACGCTGTCGCCGGAAGATCTGCGTATGCTGGTTGAGGATAAATTCGTTGACGCCTTACGCGCTACCGCGGCCCAGATGACGATGCATGAGCTACAGGATACGCGTGAAAACTTCGTTCAGGGCGTACAAAACACCGTTGCGGAAGATTTGTCGAAAAACGGCCTGGAACTGGAAAGCGTCTCATTAACCAACTTTAACCAAACGTCCAAAGAGCATTTCAACCCAAACAACGCCTTTGATGCCGAAGGTCTGACGAAACTGACGCAGGAAACCGAACGCCGCCGTCGTGAACGTAATGAAGTGGAACAGGATGTGGAAGTGGCGGTGCGCGAAAAGAACCGCGACGCGCTTGAACGCAAGCTGGAAATCGAGCAGCAAGAAGCCTTTATGACTCTGGAGCAGGAGCAACAGGTTAAAACCCGCACCGCCGAACAAAACGCCAAAATTGCCGCTTTTGAGGCCGAGCGCCATCGTGAAGCAGAACAGACGCGCATTCTTGCTGAGCGGCAGATCCAGGAGACGGAGATCGAACGTGAGCAAGCAGTACGGTCCAGGAAAGTTGAGGCCGAGCGTGAAGTACGTATTAAAGAGATAGAACAGCAACAGGTGACAGAAATCGCCAACCAGACGAAATCTATCGCCATTGCCGCCAAATCCGAGCAGCAATCGCAAGCGGAAGCGCGCGCCAACGACGCGCTGGCCGATGCGGTTCGCGCCCAGCAAAACGTAGAAACCACCCGCCAGACCGCCGAAGCGGATCGCGCCAAGCAGGTCGCTCTGATCGCCGCGGCGCAGGATGCGGAAACCAAAGCGGTCGAACTGACCGTTCGGGCAAAAGCAGAGAAAGAAGCGGCAGAATTGCAAGCCGCCGCCATCATCGAACTGGCGGAAGCAACGCGTAAAAAAGGTCTGGCGGAAGCCGAAGCGCAACGGGCGCTGAATGACGCTATCAACGTACTATCTGACGAACAAACCAGCCTCAAATTTAAACTAGCGCTCTTACAATCGTTGCCTGCTGTTATTGAGAAGTCTGTTGAACCGATGAAATCCATCGACGGCATTAAGATTATTCAGGTCGATGGCCTCAATCGCAGCGCGACGGCGGGCGACGTCGCCGCTGGCGGCGCTAACGGGGGAAACCTGGCGGAACAAGCCTTATCTGCCGCGCTCACCTATCGTACCCAGGCGCCGCTGATCGATTCGCTGTTAAACGAGATTGGCATCGCCGGCGGCTCGCTAAAGGCGCTGACCACACCGTTGGTTTCATCGGCAACGGATGAGATTAATCGCGAAGCAACGGTAAAAGAGCAATAACCCCCCGCTATATCTCCTGTCCCTGGCCATAAGGCCGGGGATTTTTTTATCTTTTTTCCACCTTGTCTGTACAAAGCGTTATGACCAGCAGGCCATTTTGCGTGGGCGATCCAGTAACGCAAAATCGGCGGGAGAAAGCCCTTGCGCCAGACAGGCCACTCACCAACAATCGCGATGTCAGCAAGGGGCTGAAACGGGAAAGCCCCTCCCGAGGAAGGGGCTTTAATAAGGAAAGGGTTATGATGCAACAGGTCATCATACTGATTGTTCTGTTACTGATAAGTTTCGCAGCTTACTAACAGCCAATCAGAGGGGGGAGAGATCCCCTCTCACCCTTATTCCTTTACTTTAGGTCGAAAAAAAAGCAGCGTCAACCGCGAGATACGCGTCGAAACAAAATGTCCGACGCGCCTTCAAAATCAGCGCCCGCCGCGTCTGTAACGCCTGATGTCGCGGTTTTACTTCTCGCTCTCGGTCTGGATCTTTTTGATGATATTGGTCGTGGAACAACCATCTTCGAAGTTCAGCACCATGACTTCGCCGCCGTTGGCCCAGACCTCTTCGCTGCCCGCGATCTCTTCCGGCTTATAGTCGCCGCCTTTTACCAGCAGATCCGGCAGAATACCGGCAATCAGTCGTTGCGGCGTATCCTCTTCAAAAGAGACAACCCAGTCGACTGACTCCAGCGCGCCCAGCACGATCATACGCTGTTCGAGCGGATTAACCGGACGGCTTTCGCCTTTCAGACGTTTAGTCGAGGCGTCACTATTGACCGCAACAATCAGGCGGTCGCCCAATTTGCGCGCGTTCGCCAGATAAGAGACGTGGCCCGCGTGCAGAATATCGAAAACGCCGTTGGTCATGACCACTTTCTCGCCACGCTTACGCGCGCTGGCGACGGCCTGTCTCAACTCCTCTTCGGTCATAACGCCGAAGCCGGTATCCGCGCGTCCGCGCACTGCGTTTTCCAGCTCAATAGGGGAAACCGTTGACGTCCCGAGTTTACCTACCACTACGCCCGCCGCCGCATTGGCGAAATAACACGCCTCTTCCAGGGTATTTCCCGCCGCCAGCGTCGCCGCCAGCACGCCGATCACCGTATCGCCCGCACCGGTAACATCATAAACTTCCTGCGCCTGCGTCGGCATATGTAGCGGCGCTTTATTCGGTTGCAGCAGCGTCATTCCCTGTTCGGAACGCGTGACCAACAGCGCGGAAAGATCGTAATCGGCAATGAGCTTCATGCCGCGTTCAACCAGTTCGTCTTCGCTTTTACATTTCCCCGCGACCGCCTCGAATTCAGAAAGGTTTGGCGTCAGCAGCGTGGCGCCGCGGTAACGTTCAAAATCCGTTCCTTTCGGATCGATGAGCACCGGCACGCCCGCCTGGCGCGCCAGGGAAATCATAGTCTGCACGCTGGTCAGAGCGCCTTTAGCATAATCGGACAATACCAGCGCGCCGATCGATCCCAGCGCCTGGTTGATACGCTCATGCAACGGCTGCGGGTCCACCCCCTCAAAGCCCTCTTCAAAATCAAGACGAATGAGCTGCTGATTACGTGATAGCACGCGCAGTTTAGTAATTGTCGGATGCGTCGGCACAGAAACGAAGTCGCACTTCACATTGACCTCCGCCAACGTTTTGCTCAGCGCGCGCGCGGCGTCATCAATACCCGTCAGGCCGACCAGACGGGCGTTCGCTCCCAGAGACGCAATGTTCATCGCCACGTTCGCCGCGCCGCCCGGACGTTCCTCAACGGTATTTACCTTAACCACGGGCACCGGCGCTTCCGGTGAAATACGGCAAGTGGGGCCATACCAATAGCGATCCAGCATTACATCACCCACAACCATGACGCCTGCACGTTCAAACGCTGGCAGATTTACTTTCATTCCTGTCTCCTGAGAGATTCAAAATTTGCGCGCGATAATAGCATAATTCAAACGGCTACCAGCCACTTCCGCCAGCTTGCCTGCACCAGCGCGCGCTCTTTGCTAAAACACGTCTGCGCCACATGACCGGGAAGCTCCTGCAACGCCAGGTGGTGCAGTTCATCACGCAGTGTGGTGTAGGCTACCGTCAACGCCTGCGCCTCGTGATCATCCATAATGCCGTTTTGCGCCAGAAGCTCCAGGATGCGCACGTTATCAGACCAGCGCGTTAATTTAGGTTTTTCATGAGCGTAGCGCAGTACCAGATATTGCGCGATAAACTCAATATCCGTAATACCGCCTTCATCAGCTTTAATATCAAAACGATCACGATGCTTATTGCCGAGATGCGCCCGCATTTTCTCGCGCATTTCACGCACTTCAGTCTGCAATGTCTTGCCGTCGCGCGCCGTCGTCATGATAGTGCGGCGCACCGTATCAAACTGTGAGGTAAGCTGCGGGTCGCCATATACCACGCGAGCGCGTACCAACGCCTGATGTTCCCAGGTCCAGGCTTCATGCTGCTGATAATCGGCAAACGCGTCCGCTGAAGTCACCAGCATTCCCGCCGCGCCAGAGGGGCGTAGACGCGCATCCACCTCATACAAAATGCCGGAGGAGGTGCGCGTACTGAACAGATGCATAATGCGCTGCGCCAGGCGCAGATAAAACTGCCGCCCGTCGATTTCGCGTTCGCCGTTGGTCATGACGTCCATCGGACAGTCATGCAGGAAGATGAGATCCAGATCGGAACTGTAGCCCAGCTCCCATCCGCCCAACTTGCCATAACCGACAACCGCAAACCCCCGCCCCTGGCGCTCGTCCAGATGCGCTGGCTGACCATAACGCGCAACCATTTGCGTCCACGCCTGCTGCACCACAGCATCAATCATCGCCTCCGCCAGCCATGTGAGGTGATCGCTCACTTTCATCACCGGCAGCGTACCGGCAATATCCGCCGCCGCAATCCGCAAAAGCTGTGCCTGTTTAAACTGGCGTAATGCCTCCAGTTGTTGCTCTTCGTCTTCTTCCGGCACGCGCAGTAAATATTGGCGTAATTCGTCGCGGTAAGCGTCGGTAGCCGTCGGCTGATAAAGCGTGCCGGGGTCGAGCAGTTCATCAAGCAACAACGGATAACGCGCCAGTTGGCTCGCAATCATTGGCGAAGCGGCGCAGAGCATAATCAGGTGTTTCAGCGCGCCAGGAAATTCGCTCAGCAGCTCCAGATAGGTGGTGCGAGTGACAATCCCCGCCAGCAACGGCGTTATCCGCGATAGCGTAACAGCGGCGTCTTCGCGAGAGCAGACATCAGCAAGCAGGTGCGGCATCAGTTGGTCCAGCACTTGCCGCCCGCGCGGGCCGATAGGGCGTTTATCCAGTTCCTTACGGAAGTCAGCGATGAGGGTCAGAACTTGTCGCCGATCCTCATCGGCTAAATGCGCCAGCACTGGCGTCGAATCATCCTCCTGTAGCGCATCCTGCCATACTTCACGCCACGGCTCTGAACGTTCTTCCTCCTGCGGGGTATCGGCTTCATCATCGCCAATTAATTCGTTGAATACGCGGCGTACATTAGCCATATGATCCGTCAGTTCGCCAACAAGCTGCGGCCAGTTCTCCGCCTTCATTCCCCAGGCCAGCCGCGCCCGATTCAGATCGTCGGCAGGCAACGTTTGCGTCTGTTCGTCATTGATGCTTTGCAGCAGATTCTCCAGACGACGTAGAAAAAGATAGGCCACGCGCAGTTGCGCCACGTCATTCTCAGGCAGCAAATGCAGCGCAGCGATAGCATCCAGCGTTGGCAGTAACGAACGCGACTGTAGCGACGGCTCGCGCCCGCCGCGGATGAGCTGGAATACCTGCACGATAAACTCAATTTCCCGAATACCGCCCGCGCCAAGTTTAATGTTGTCTTTCAAACCGCGGCGTCGCACTTCGCGGGCGATCATCCCTTTCATATTACGTAGCGACTGGATGACACTGAAATCGATATAGCGGCGGAAAACGAAAGGCCGCAGCATGGCGCGTAATTCACGAGACCAGGCGTCGTCGTTATCGCCCATTAGCCGCGCTTTCACCATAGCGTAGCGTTCCCAGTCGCGTCCTTGCTCCTGATAGTAATCCTCCAGCGCGGCAAAACTCAGTACCAGCGGGCCGCTGTCGCCAAACGGTCGCAGGCGCATGTCCACCCGATAGACAAAGCCATCCATTGTGGGCTGATCCAGCGCTTTGATCAGCCGCTGCCCGAGACGCGTAAAAAACTGGGCGTTATCGAGTTCACGACGCCCGCCCCGGGTCTCGCCATGTTCCGGCCAGGCGAAAATCAGATCGATATCAGACGAAAAATTCAGTTCGCCGCCGCCCAGCTTGCCCATGCCTAAAATCAACAGCGGCTGCGGAACGCCCTGCGGGTTACAGGGGGTTCCCCATTCGCGGCAACAGGCGGCATACAGCCAGTCGCGCGCCCCCACAATGAGCGTCTCCGCCAGATGGCTCAACTGTTGTAAAATAGTCTCATCGTCCACCAGCGACAGCGTCTGCGCCCAGGCGATGCGTACCATGATGCGACGACGAAAAAACCTCAGTTCACGCATCAGCGAGGCGTCGTCACAGACACCTGCCAACGCCTCCTGTAACCAGCCAGCATAATGTCGCCATTCATCAGCCTGCGGCGATGCGGATTCCAGTTCGGCAAGCCACTCCGGATGCGCTATCACGCTATCCAGCGCAAAATCGCTAAATGTAAGTACTGACTTCGCCTGCACGCTAAGCGATGTCTCAGTAAATCCTTCTGGTAGGCGCTCAACAACGGTCTGCCAGTACTGCGATAAGGGTGAAGAGAGCGGCGTCATTTAGGGGATATCCTTTAAATAATGCCGGATGGCGGCGTTTCGCCTGATCCGGCCTACAAGTCCGCATACCGTAAGCCTGATAAGCGCAGCGTCATCAGGCGCTTTCTACGGTTCTGATTATCGTTTTCCGCTGTGCAACCAGAACGGCTGCTGGTTAATGGCCTCATTACGGAAATGTTCAATTTCAATACGTTGTCCGGTAAGAATGGCGTGACGCAATCCCTGCCAGTTTTCCAGCCATGCCTGCGCGACCATCGCATCATAATACCCGGCCAGCAGTAAAACGCTGTCGATATCGCGAGTCAAACGCGGCAACTGGTCGCGATACTTATCACCCAGCGGTTGTCCAAAAACTTTTTTTAATTCAGCAGCATGACGAGAAAGATGAATGTCGGCGAAACGCTTAAAAGAATCGGCCATTTTGGCCTGCGCCTTCGCGTCCAGAAATGGCTGCCAGGCTTTCGTCACCAGCCATTCCGTCAATGCCAGTTTCGCCATCGCCGTTTGCGTACTATAAACGGCTGTGACGGCGGACACCGCGGATGTCATCGTCGCTTCCGCCTGGGTAAGTAGATCACGTAAGTGAGCGCTCGCTTTACGTGGAACAATGCCCCCAAAGAGCATTAAGGCATGGCGCACTAATCCCATAGCATCCAGCACGTGTTCTTTCGCCGACTCGTCGCCGCGCAGCCAGAGCTCTTCATGGTACTGCCACTGTGACAACGCCAGATCCAGCGAGGCCTCCAGCCCTTGCTCTACCGTAGCTTTCGCGGCGGTCCGCAGAATTGCCGTTGGTGTATTCTCTCGCGGCGCATTCCCCTGCGCCAGGTGATAACCTCGCGCCGCCTTACTCAGACTGCCCTGACGCAAACCGGTTTGCGACAGCAGTTGCTTCGCCAGTTTTAACACGGCGCGCGTATCGCCGCGAAGCAACTCAAGCTCCAGCTCACAAATCGGTTCGGCAAACTCGCCCGCTTTTACGTCGCCGAGATCGAGCGCAATTTCAATCCTGCTGCCGTCAACGTCCAGACACCATTTTTCCCGGTAAAAATCGGTACTGAACAGCGGCTGTACGCTTGATGCCAGGCCGGCGGGCAGGTTGCCATCCGGCCAGACCTCCGCCGGAAGTTGCGTCAGATCCAGCACGGGTTCGCTTAGCGCGACATTGTATTCGGGTCGCTGGTGCAGCCCCCCCGTTACCCGGCCGGCAATTTTCATGGTCATTTCATAGCGCCCATTTTCACCACGAATACGCAGCCCCATATCATGGCGGCGTAGCCAGTTATCAGGCGTTTCGAAGTAGATATTCAGCAACTGGCTGGGCGCATGATGCTCGCCGCCGAGCGTATGAAGATGATTTCGCAGCGCATCTACGGCGTCGTGATTGACGATAAACTTTAATTCGATTTCCTGAGCCATGGCCTTGTACTTATGGGTTATGTCACATCCGGGAAGATTCTTGGCGAACTTACCCGCATTATTTTTGTCAGTAGATAGTATTTTGCGCCAAATTGCCATGCAACGAGCAATTTGACGGGCGTAAAAGTTTGACGTAGCGGCAAAGGCGACACAGATGATTCCGATTGATGTCGACTACTTTGCGTAGCGACACTGATGCCGTTACTATCGTTCCACTTTCTCTGACAATAACGACAGCCTGATGCCAAAATTACGCCTGATTGGACTAACTTTACTTGCGCTTAGCGCCACCGCCGTCTCTCATGCTGAAGAGACGCGTTACGTTTCTGATGAACTGAATACCTGGGTCCGCAGCGGTCCGGGAGATAATTATCGCCTTGTGGGTACCGTCAACGCCGGCGAGGAAGTCACGCTCTTACAGAGCGATGCCAACTATGGTCAAATTAAAGACAGTTCTGGTCGTACTGCCTGGATACCGTTAAAAGAACTGAATACCACGCCAAGCCTGCGTACCCGCGTGCCGGATCTGGAAAATCAGGTCAAAACGTTGACCGATAAACTCAACAATATTGATACCACGTGGAATCAGCGCACCGCCGATATGCAGCAGAAAGTGGCGCAAAGCGACAGCATCATCAACGGGCTAAAAGAAGAGAACCAGAAGCTGAAAAACGAGCTGATTGTCGCGCAGAAAAAAGTGAGCGCCGCGAATCTGCAACTGGATGACAAACAGCGCACCATTATTATGCAGTGGTTTATGTATGGCGGCGGCGTATTGGGTATTGGCTTGCTGTTAGGGCTGGTGCTGCCGCATATGATCCCAAGCCGTAAACGCAAAGACCGCTGGATGAACTAAATCGCCTTCTCTGCGGCACTGTCTTATCATTAGAGGATGATCGTTTTTAAAAGGAAAGTGGCGTGAAGATTTATCTGGTCGGTGGTGCGGTTCGGGATGCGTTGTTAGGGCTACCGGTTAAAGATAAAGATTGGGTCGTTGTCGGCGCCACGCCGCAGGAGATGCTTGATGCGGGCTACCAGCAGGTAGGCCGTGATTTTCCTGTGTTTCTCCACCCGCAAACTCACGAAGAATATGCGCTGGCGCGTACCGAGCGTAAATCCGGTTCCGGCTACACGGGCTTCACCTGTTATGCCGCGCCGGACGTTACCCTGGAAGCCGACCTCCAGCGTCGCGATCTGACCATTAATGCTCTGGCGCGCGACGATGACGGCCAGATTATCGACCCTTACCACGGGCGCCGGGATCTGGAGGCGCGTCTACTGCGACATGTCTCTCCCGCGTTTGGCGAAGATCCCTTGCGCGTATTGCGCGTGGCGCGTTTTGCCGCCCGTTACGCTCATCTTAGTTTCCGTATCGCCGATGAAACACTGGCGCTAATGCGCGAAATGACCGCGGCAGGCGAGCTGGAACATCTGACGCCGGAACGGGTATGGAAAGAGACGGAAAATGCGCTTACCACCCGCAATCCGCAGGTTTACTTCCAGGTATTGCGCGACTGCGGCGCCCTGCGCGTCCTGTTTCCGGAAATCGACGCGCTGTTTGGCGTACCCGCGCCGGCAAAGTGGCATCCGGAAATTGATACCGGAGTTCATACGCTGATGACGCTGTCGATGGCCGCCATGCTCAGTCCGCAGCTTGATGTCCGTTTCGCCACGCTTTGTCATGATCTGGGCAAAGGCTTAACGCCGAAAAACCTCTGGCCGCGCCATCATGGTCACGGCCCGGCGGGCGTGAAACTGGTCGAACAGTTATGCCAGCGTTTGCGCGTCCCCAATGACCTGCGTGATTTAGCTAAACTGGTCGCCGAATACCACGATCTGATCCACACCTTTCCGATACTCCAGCCGAAAACGATCGTTAAGCTGTTTGACGCCATTGATGCATGGCGTAAACCGCAGCGCGTCGAGCAGATTGCGCTGACCAGCGAAGCCGATGTCCGTGGACGTACCGGATTTGAAGCGTCGGATTACCCGCAGGGGCGCTGGCTGCGCGAAGCCTGGCAGGTGGCCCAAGCGGTACCGACGAAAGAGGTGGTGGAGGCCGGATTTAAGGGCATTGAGATTCGCGAGGAACTGACGAAGCGACGAATTGCAGCGGTCGCCAACTGGAAAGAGAAGCGCTGCCCGAACCCCGCCAGCTAAACGCCATCCGGCACGATAAATTGCCTGATGGCGCTGCGCTTATCAGACCGGCAAAACAGTTAGGCCGGACAAGGCGGTACGCCGCCATCCGGCACGGTCAATCATCAGAAGAAGACAACGTAAACGGCAGCCGCCACCACAAAGCGGTAAATCGCAAACGGAATAAACGAGATACGCTTAATCAGTTGCAGGAAGGTCTTGATGGCGATCAGTGCCACCACAAACGCCGTCACAAAGCCCACCGCGAACATTGGAATATCCGCTGCGGTCAGGAATGACCAACTTTTGTAGAGATCCAGAACCGTTGCGCCCATCATCATCGGCACAGCCAGTAAGAACGAGAACTCAGAGGCCGCGTAACGGCTGACGCCCATCAGCATCCCACCGGAAATGGTCGCTCCGGAACGCGAGAAGCCCGGCCACAGCGCCAGACACTGGAAACAGCCAATCATAAACGCCTGACGATACGTCATATCATCCAGCCCCGGCGCGCGCGGTTCTTTCGGCTTCAGGCACTCGGCGGCAATCAGCAACAGACCGCCTACCACCAGCGCGTACATCACGTTAATCGGGTTAAATAGCGACTTGATCGTGTCATGAAAGACTAACCCCAGCACCACCGCCGGAATCATGCCCAGCAGGATGTGAATCAACGTTAATCGACCTTTACTTTCACCTTCACGCTGTAGCGGGCGGCCAAAGTGAATACCGATGAGACCAAACAACCGCCGCCAGAACATCACCACGACCGCCAGAATAGATCCAAGTTGAATCACCACTTCGAATGTCTTGGCCGTATCGCCTTCAAACCCCAGCAGATGACCCACAATAATCATATGGCCCGTGCTGGATACCGGCAAAAACTCCGTCAATCCTTCGACCACACCCAAAATTGCCGCTATCAGCAGCGAGTGCATATCGCTCATCAATAAACCCCTAAAATGAAAAACACTGCAAAAATGGATCTCGCGTTAAGACCCCATATATAACCGTTTGGTTTAAAAAATATAAAATTATTTATTTTTATTTCAGATTATTGCCACGCTCAATAATTACCCCTACGTTCGCCGCGCGCGCGACGGCGCCAGGCTTGCTCAGTTTGATGCGAACCCACGGAGAATTGAATCGGCTAAGCAGCAGATCCGCCACCTCTTCCGCCACGCGTTCGACCAGAGCAAAACGACCGCCTTCGACATGATTTATCACCGTGTCGGCGATATCCGCATAACTTAGACAATCTGCGACATCATCGCTTTTCGCCGACTTGCGGTTATCCCATGCCATTTCGATATCGAACACCAGTTTTTGCTCGATAGTCTGTTCCCAGTCGTAAACACCGATAGTGGTGATTACCGAAAGTTGCTCTATAAATACAATATCCATCACGACCTGCCTGCTTTTTGGCTAACCCGGATACCACTTCCGGCGAAATGTGCGTATTATCCACAGAAATAGTAAATAAAACGACACTTTCAATACGGAACAGCTTATGAGTGCAATCGCGCCTGGAATGATCCTCTTCGCGTACCTCTGCGGCTCAATTTCCAGTGCCATTCTGGTTTGCCGCATCGCCGGGCTGCCCGATCCGCGAGAAAGCGGCTCCGGCAACCCGGGCGCGACGAACGTATTACGAATCGGTGGCAAGGGAGCGGCTGTCGCGGTACTTATTTTTGACATCCTTAAAGGTATGTTGCCCGTCTGGGGCGCGTATGCGTTAGGCGTTACCCCTTTCTGGCTGGGGCTTATCGCTATCGCCGCCTGTCTGGGGCATATCTGGCCGGTCTTTTTTGGCTTTAAAGGTGGGAAAGGGGTAGCAACCGCGTTTGGCGCCATTGCGCCCATCGGCTGGGATTTAACCGGCGTCATGGCTGGCACCTGGCTGCTGACGGTCCTGTTAAGCGGTTATTCATCGTTAGGGGCGATTGTCAGCGCCTTGATTGCGCCGTTTTACGTCTGGTGGTTTAAACCGCAGTTCACCTTCCCGGTGTCGATGCTGTCATGTCTCATTTTGCTGCGCCATCATGACAACATCCAGCGTCTGTGGCGTCGCCAGGAGACGAAAATCTGGACGAAGCTGAAAAAGAAACGCCAGAAAGATTGAGCTGGAACTGCGTCTGGAAGAGGGCCTCAACCGTCTGGGGATCGGCCCACAAGGGTTGACCGGCAATAGCTCGGTGATGGGCGTACATATCGAATCCGCCGCGCGTCACCCTTCCACCATTGGCGTGGTTAGGCGCGATTTTCGGCCTGATCTTCCTGGTGCTGCTGATCGTCTCCAGGCTGTTGTGGATGCCCATCGTTTTGCTGTAAATCCGTTGGGGCGGCATGATGTCGCCCCCTTTTTCCGCTTTTACGCCGCCGGCAGCTCGGCCAGCGGCCAGCGCGGACGTACCGTTACGCCAAGATCCGCCGTAACGCCCGCCTTAAACCGCACCATTCCGGCATAGGCGATCATCGCCCCGTTGTCGGTACAAAATTCCGGGCGCGCATAGAACACTTCGCCGCGGCGTTTTTGCATCATTTCGGCAAGCTTCGCGCGCAGCGTGCGGTTAGCGCTGACGCCGCCCGCCATGACCAGACGCTTAAAACCGGTGCTTTCCAGCGCGCGCTTGCACTTGATCATCAGCGTATCCACGACCGCATCTTCAAAAGCGCGCGCGATATCAGCGCGAGTTTGTTCGTCGTCGCCATTACTACGAATGGTGTTAGCGGCAAAGGTTTTCAGACCGGAAAAACTAAAATCCAGCCCCGGACGATCGGTCATCGGGCGCGGAAAGACAAAACGTCCCGCCGTCCCCTGCGACGCCATTTTCGACAGCATCGGGCCACCAGGATAATCCAGCCCCAACAATTTGGCAGTTTTATCAAACGCTTCGCCGGCGGCATCGTCAATCGACTCGCCCAGCAGTTCGTACTGACCAATTCCGGTCACGCTAATGAGCTGCGTATGTCCGCCGGAGACCAGCAGCGCCACAAACGGGAAATCCGGGGGATTATCTTCCAGCATCGGCGCCAGCAGATGCCCTTCCATATGGTGTACAGGAATGGCCGGCACATTCCAGGCAAATGCCAGCGAACGCCCGACGGTTGCGCCGACCAGCAGCGCGCCGACCAGGCCCGGGCCTGCGGTATAGGCCACCGCGTCGATATCGCTCGCCGTCAGACCGGCTTCTTTTAATGCCGCCTGAATCAGCGGCACGGTTTTACGCACATGATCGCGGGAAGCCAGTTCAGGCACTACGCCGCCGTAGTCAGCATGTAATTTCACCTGACTATACAATTGGTTGGCTAACAAACCTTTTTTGTCGTCGTAAATAGCGATGCCGGTTTCATCGCAGGATGTTTCAATACCCAGTACACGCATGACTTGTTTTACCTCGCTCTAATACCGCGCAGTGTAGGTCGAATGCGGGTGGATGTATACCCTCAGTCCCGACTTCGTGTATACTCCCTCACCTTATAAAAGTCCCTTTCAAAAAAGGCCGCGGTGCTTTACAAAGCAGCAGCAATTGCAGTAAAATTCCGCACCATTTTGAAATAAGCTGGCGTTGATGCCAGCGGCAAACCGAATTAATCAAAGGTGAGAGGCACATGCCGGTAATTAAAGTACGTGAAAACGAGCCGTTCGACGTAGCTCTGCGTCGCTTCAAGCGTTCCTGCGAAAAAGCAGGTGTTCTGGCGGAAGTTCGTCGTCGTGAGTTCTATGAAAAACCGACGACCGAACGTAAGCGCGCTAAAGCTTCTGCAGTGAAACGTCACGCGAAGAAACTGGCTCGCGAAAACGCACGCCGTACTCGTCTGTACTAATCTTTTGAGAGCGGGCTGCTCTCAATTCAGATCGAGTTGTAGTTGTAAGGCCGTGCTTCCGAAAGGAATGCGCGGCTTGTTTTCGTTTATGCATTAGCATATACACAAAATCATTCATGCTGCGTCCAGGCGGCAAGAGAGTAAATCCCCGGCGCTTACGCAAGTCAGCGACAGGGGTGAGCGAACGTAGTCAACACTACGGCAGCCTGAAGAATGACGTGTATAAAAGGGGCATATGGCTGGACGAATCCCACGCGTATTTATTAATGACCTGCTGGCGAGAACCGATATCGTCGATCTGATCGACGTGCGCGTAAAACTCAAGAAACAGGGCAAGAACTATCACGCGTGTTGTCCATTCCATAATGAGAAAACCCCTTCTTTCACCGTAAACGGTGAAAAACAGTTTTATCACTGCTTTGGATGCGGCGCGCATGGCAATGCGATCGACTTTTTGATGAATTACGACAAGCTCGAATTTGTCGAAACCGTCGAAGAATTAGCGGCCATGCATAACCTGGAAATTCCCTATGAAGCAGGCACCGGGCTTAGCCAGATAGAGCGCCATCAACGGCAAAACCTCTATCAGTTGATGAATGGTCTGAATGACTTTTATCAGCAGTCGCTAACCCATCCTGCGGCAAAACCTGCGCGTGACTATCTGCAAAAGCGCGGTCTGAGCGCTGAAATTATTCAGCGTTTCGCCATTGGCTTCGCGCCGCCTGGTTGGGATAACGCGTTAAAGCGCTTCGGTAATAACAGCGATAACAAGGCATTGTTGCTGGATGCCGGAATGCTGGTCAATAACGAGCAGGGCAGCACTTACGATCGTTTCCGTAATCGGGTCATGTTCCCTATTCGGGACAAACGCGGCAGGGTGATTGGTTTTGGCGGCCGAGTTCTGGGGAACGACACGCCGAAATACCTTAACTCTCCGGAAACGGACATTTTCCATAAAGGCCGCCAGCTATATGGTCTTTATGAGGCTCAGCAATATAGTGCTGAACCGCAACGCTTGCTTGTGGTCGAAGGTTATATGGATGTCGTCGCACTAGCGCAATACGACATTAACTATGCGGTCGCTTCGCTGGGTACCTCAACCACGGCAGACCATATGCATATGTTATTCCGGGCGACGAACAACGTGATTTGCTGTTACGACGGCGACCGGGCTGGCCGTGATGCCGCCTGGAGAGCGCTGGAAACAGCAATGCCTTATATGACCGACGGTCGGCAGGTACGCTTTATGTTTTTACCTGACGGCGAAGACCCGGATACGCTGGTGCGTAAAGAAGGCAAGGCGGCTTTCGAAGCGCGGATGGAGCAGGCGCAGCCGCTCTCTACGTTTCTGTTTAATAGCCTCCTGCCGCAGGTGGATTTAAGCTCGCCGGATGGCAGCACGCAGTTAGCCGCACTGGCGCTGCCGCTCATTAATCAGGTGCCTGGCGACGCGCACCGTATTCAGCTGCGCCAGACGTTAGGGCTGAAGTTAGGCATTTTCGATGATAGTCAGCTTGATCGTTTAGTGCCAAAACAGGCGGAAAGCGGCGTTTCCCGCCCGGCTCCGCAGCTAAAACGCACGACCATGCGTATACTGATAGGATTACTGGTGCAAAATCCGGATCTCGCGCCGTTAGTGCCGCCCTTAGACGCGCTGGATCAGAATAAGCTGCCTGGACTTGGCTTATTTAAAGAATTGGTCAAAACTTGTTTGGCTCAGCCAGGTCTTACTACCGGACAACTTCTGGAACTCTACCGTGGCACAAATGATGCTGCGACCCTTGAAAAATTATCGATGTGGGACGATATAGCAGATAAGGCGATTGCCGAAAAAACCTTTACCGACTCACTCAACCATATGTTTGATTCGCTGCTGCAACTGCGACAAGAAGAGCTGATCGCTCGCGATCGCACTCATGGTTTAAGCAGCGAAGAACGCCGAGAGCTCTGGACGTTAAACCAGGAGCTGGCCAGAAAATGAATTTAACGGCTTAAATGCCGCATATCGATCGGGAAGCCCCCGACAGCCGCAGTGAGAGGCAGCGGCCAAAATATAAGTATGCCCTCGCTTTAAATGTCGACAGCTATACCGTCGACACCAATCAAACGAATAAGTGTGGATACCGTCTTATGGAGCAAAACCCGCAGTCACAGCTGAAACTTCTTGTCACCCGTGGTAAGGAGCAAGGCTATCTGACCTATGCTGAGGTCAATGACCATCTGCCGGAAGATATCGTCGATTCAGATCAAATTGAAGATATCATCCAAATGATCAACGACATGGGTATTCAGGTAATGGAAGAAGCGCCTGATGCCGATGATCTGCTGCTGGCTGAAAATACCACCAGCACCGATGAAGATGCGGAAGAAGCTGCTGCACAAGTTCTGTCCAGTGTTGAGTCTGAAATCGGTCGTACGACTGACCCGGTACGCATGTATATGCGTGAAATGGGCACTGTTGAACTATTGACCCGGGAAGGCGAAATCGACATCGCTAAACGTATCGAAGACGGGATCAACCAGGTTCAATGCTCCGTTGCCGAATACCCGGAAGCCATTACCTATCTGCTGGAACAGTACGATCGCGTTGAGGCTGAAGAGGCTCGTTTGTCCGATCTTATCACCGGCTTTGTCGATCCGAACGCGGAAGAAGAGATGGCGCCGACCGCAACTCACGTCGGTTCTGAACTCTCCCAGGAAGACCTGGATGATGACGAAGACGAAGATGAAGAAGACGGCGACGATGACGCCGCCGATGACGACAACAGCATTGACCCTGAACTGGCACGCGAAAAATTCGCTGAGCTGCGCGCGCAATACGTCGTTACGCGCGACACCATCAAAGCGAAAGGCCGCAGCCATGCTGCCGCGCAGGAAGAGATTCTGAAGCTGTCTGAAGTGTTCAAACAGTTCCGTCTGGTACCGAAGCAATTCGACTATCTGGTCAACAGTATGCGCGTGATGATGGATCGCGTGCGTACCCAGGAACGTCTGATCATGAAGCTCTGCGTCGAGCAGTGCAAAATGCCGAAGAAGAACTTTATCACGCTGTTTACCGGTAACGAAACCAGCGAAACCTGGTTCAATGCCGCTATCGCGATGAACAAACCGTGGTCGGAAAAACTGCACGATGTCGCGGAAGAAGTGCAACGCTGCCTGCAAAAACTGCGGCAGATTGAAGAAGAGACCGGTCTGACCATCGAACAGGTGAAAGACATCAACCGTCGCATGTCTATCGGGGAAGCGAAAGCCCGCCGTGCGAAGAAAGAGATGGTTGAAGCGAACTTACGTCTGGTTATTTCTATCGCTAAGAAATACACCAACCGTGGCTTGCAGTTCCTTGACCTGATTCAGGAAGGCAACATCGGCCTGATGAAAGCGGTAGATAAGTTCGAATACCGTCGTGGTTACAAGTTCTCCACCTACGCTACCTGGTGGATTCGTCAGGCGATCACCCGCTCTATCGCGGATCAGGCGCGCACCATCCGTATTCCGGTGCATATGATTGAGACCATCAACAAGCTCAACCGTATTTCTCGCCAGATGCTGCAAGAGATGGGCCGCGAGCCAACGCCGGAAGAGCTGGCCGAGCGCATGCTGATGCCAGAAGATAAGATCCGCAAGGTGCTGAAAATCGCTAAAGAGCCTATCTCCATGGAAACGCCGATCGGCGACGATGAAGATTCGCATCTGGGTGATTTCATCGAGGATACCACCCTCGAGCTGCCGCTGGACTCTGCCACTACCGAGAGCCTGCGCGCCGCCACTCACGATGTTTTGGCTGGCCTGACCGCTCGTGAAGCGAAAGTGCTGCGTATGCGTTTCGGTATCGATATGAACACCGACCACACGCTGGAAGAAGTGGGTAAACAGTTCGACGTTACCCGCGAACGTATCCGTCAGATCGAAGCGAAGGCGCTGCGTAAACTGCGCCACCCGAGCCGTTCTGAAGTGCTGCGCAGCTTCCTCGACGATTAATTCGCCGCACACGTATAAACGCCGCCGCAAGGCGGCGTTTTTTTATCAGGCCATGCGCAAGCGCCCTATTTGGCCTGCAGAATTTCTACACAGCGCGAGTATTCGCGCCCTCATTCCCCATTGCTATAGCCCACGCATAATGAGCGCTTGATCCAGTTCGCGATAGGCCTCGACCAGTTTTTCCGTTTTAATTCGGTTTAAGCCACTGGGATTCGGCAACACCCACACCATCGTCGCGCCAATGGCGATCTTTTGTTTACCCCAGGCGATACCGCGCTGGCTGAATCCCTGTTCAAAAGCCTGTTTACCAAGCACCGCCAGCGCCGCGGGCTGGTAGTCCTCTATCTTTTCAATCAGGTTTCGTCCGCCGCTACGTAATTCATGCAACTTCACCTCAGTCGCTTGTACCGTCGGTCGATCGACGAGTTTCGTTACCCCGCAGCGAAAATCCAGTAATTTTTCCGCCTCTTCCGGTTTCAACTGTCGATCGGTGAAACCGGCCAAATGAATAACTTTCCAAAAACGATTCGCGGGATGCGCAAACGGAAAGCCGGTATTCGCCGAGGAGAGTCCCGGATTGATGCCGCAAAAAACCACCCGTAGCCCTGGCGCCAGTATGTCCTTAACCATTATTACTCCTGAGCAATACAACGTTCTTTAAGTATAACGGGTTGAAAACACATTGTTTATAAAAACAGCACCCGCACGGTTACGGCTGGATTACAGCGTAAAGTTACATTATAATCCACCGCCACGGCCCCTTAGCTCAGTGGTTAGAGCAGGCGACTCATAATCGCTTGGTCGCTGGTTCAAGTCCAGCAGGGGCCACCAAATTTTAGCTTTAAAATCATATAATTAAGCCACTCTAAAAAGTGGCTTTTTTGTTTCTGACAGGGCTCGCCCCATACCGCTATTTACGATGCCAATAGGCTGCCGCACGTACCAGGTGTGGATCAAACCCCTTTTCAAAGCACTGACTTAAACGTTTTACCGTTTTGCCTTCGCCAGTAATCCAGATGAAATAGTCTGATTCTGGTATTGCCAGCTGCGACAGGCGCGTTTGCATTGCCTGTTCATCGCCGCCAACAACATATTCCACAGTAATATCCGTCAAATGGGCGAGATAATCGCGATATGCGGCATCCTGAATGCTCACCAGCGCGGTTACCGCAGGGTGCGCAGGCAGACGGCTAAGCGATTCCAGACGACGACGTAGCGCAGGCATACCGGACTCATCGCAGACATAAACCTGACAGGCATACTCTTCCGGCACCACCAGCGAACCGCGCGGCCCGCCGATCGTCAGTGTATCGCCTTCACGGGCTTCCATTGCCCAACGGCTGGCTACGCCGCCATCGTGGATAAAGAAATCCAGCGCCAGCTCGCGACGCGCCTCGTCATACAGCGGCGTGTAATCCCTGGAGACCGGGCGAACGCCCTCCCCCCAGATAATGCCTTCCTCAGTGACTGTCGGAGGCGTAAAGCGACAGCCTGGCTCAGGGAAAAAAACTTTCGTGTGATCGTCAAAGCCCAGGGAGATGAAACCGTCCAGCGCCTCGCCGCCAAGTACGATCCGCTGAAATCCTGCGCTAATACGTTCTACCCGCAGAACGATCAGCTCGCGAAAACGCAGCTCATTACGAACACGCTGTGGGTAGCGTACGGATGATGTCGTCATTTTTTGCCTTCGTGAAGTAATACGATATATCTAAATTAAAGTTTTAAATGATAATGATTGTTAATCAGTAAAAATGCAACTGTTTTTTGATAGTGTTCTGGCAACACATCGCTAATCACAACTTCAAAATAAAACGTTATAAATTAATAGATTATATCAACAAGCGCTTTTATCCTTGCTAAAAAGCATCATTTAGATATAAATTAGATATATCTAAATAAGCAGGAGGCAATGATGCAAAATCAACATGAAGGGTGTTGCAAAAACCGGGATCATAAGCACGACGGCTGCTGTAAAGATCGAGAACATCAGCATGAAGGCTGCCATAGCGCGCATCAGCATGAGAACGCCAGTTGCGGCGGCGAACACCGTCACGGACACGGCTGTGGTCGTCATGGACAGGGCGGTGGTCGACGTCAGCGATTTTTTGGCCACGGGGAACTTCGGCTGGTCATTCTTGATATCCTGACCCGGGACGCCAGCCACGGATATGAACTGATTAAAGCGATAGAAAACCTGACGGGGGGCGGCTATACGCCAAGCGCTGGTGTGATCTACCCTACGCTGGATTTTTTACAGGATCAGCAATTTATCACGATTAGCGACGAAGAAGGCGGGCGGAAAAAAATCGCGATTACCGCGAACGGCGCGCAATGGCTTGATGAAAATCGCGAACACCTGACGCATATTCAGGCGCGGCTAAAAGCCCGTTGTGTGGGCATGGAGTTACGTAAAAATCCGCAGATGAAGCGGGCGCTGGATAACTTCAAGGCCGTGCTGGATCTGCGGATAAACCACAGCGATATCAACGACGCGCAAATCAAACGCATTATCGGCGTGATTGATCGCGCGGCGCTGGAAATCGCCGAACTGGATTAAGCGGGCTGCGTGTCCTCTTCGCGGACGCGGAACACGTTAACCAGCTCTTTTAAATGTAACGCCTGTTCGTTCAGCGACGCTGCGGCGGCAACAGACTCTTCCACAAGGCAGGAGTTTTGTTGCGTGGCGGCGTCAATCAGGCCAATCGCGCTGTTAATCTGCGAAATACCGTCAGTTTGCTCGCGGCTGGCCTGCCCAATCTCGCGTAATATCACATCCATCTCTTCGACGTTGTCCACCATGCCATTAATCAGGGCGCTGGCTTTCTCCACCAGGTGCATCCCTTCCTGAGTCTGACTGGTTGAATCTTCAATCAAATTACGGATTTCACTGGCTGACGAGGCGCTCTTTTGCGCCAACTGGCGAACCTCTCCGGCGACAACGGCAAAACCACGTCCATGTTCGCCCGCGCGCGCCGCTTCAACCGCCGCGTTCAGCGCCAGAATATTGGTCTGAAAGGCAATGGAATCAATGATATTGATGATATCCGACATACGATTTGCCGTGTCGTTAATGACGCGCATTTTCTGCGTCACTTGATTCATCATCTCCCCATTGTTTTTCACTACGCTGGCGGCGCCGGCAGAGAGTTTGGTCGCTTCACTGGTATGGTCAGCCGTATTTTTAACCGTGGCGGTAATCTGTTCCATCGACGCCGCCGTTTCTTCAACCGAGCTGGCCTGCTCTTCCGTACGCGCCGCCAAATCCTGGTTACCGGCGACAATTTGCGCCGCCGCTGTGGAGATACTTTCCGAACCGTTTTGCACTTCCTGTACGATATCCAGTAGACGCGTTTTCATCGCCATTAACGCTTGCAGTAGTACGCCTGTTTCATCTTTATAGTCGGTGGTGATATGGCGAGTCAGATCGCCATCGGCAATCGCCTCGGCAAAGCGTACCGCTTCATCAAGCGGCCGGGTAATGGAACGTACGATATACCATCCCATTACGCATCCGGCAGCGATGCTTATCAGCGCCAGGGTAATTAACAGCGTCCGGTTAGTTTTAAAATCTCCTTCGACCTGCACGCCCGCGTTGTGCATCTGCGCATCCTGAACGGCGATAAGTTCCTGAACTTTGTCCTTATAGACCTTTTGCACCTGCACCGTTCTGGTCATCATCTCCTGAATGGCCGCCTGACGATTATTGCTTTGAATATCTTGCAAAATACGGAATCTGGACTCCAGGTATTGCTGGCGCGCTTCACGGATCTCGGTAATGATTTTCTGCGAAGCCGCATCGTGACGGTTGCTGGAAAGCTCATCCAGTAGCGCCGTAATACGCTGGCTTATTTCATCCAGATCTTTCTGCGAACTCTGGCTCCAGCGCCCCTCCTCATCCAGTAGCATGAGCTGCTGCGCGATGATGAAATCATTAAAATTATCGATTAACAGATTGGCTTTCACCGTGGTGGGATAATCATTGGTAATAATGTTCTGCATACCCGTATTAGCCCGATCAAGGCTAAACAAAGACAGAGCGGAACTCACCACCATGAGAACAATGAATAAGCCAAAGGCCATAAATAATTTTGAACGTATTTTAATGTTATGCAAAAACATATTTTCTCCCTGGGATTGCATATCCTCATACAGGAAGATTTATCGGCAATAATGTTACTAACTTTATGATATTGATCGCTTTTTATTTCGGAACATTATTAGTAAGTAATATTTATTGTTCACAGAAAGATGAACCAAAAGTGACATAAATTGGCACTAATAATGAAAGAAATACGCTAAAAGGTTAACCATTTCTTATTTATTAACTGAGTTTATACCTATTAATAGGTAGACAAGGGAGAAGGAATAAATATCACATTATTTTTAACATCACAGGCCACTGGTACTCTCTATGATGGCAGGCACCGCCTTCTATCAGAGCACATCCGCCCGGTAAGCTTGTTGCTACCGGGCGGATGTCATTACCGTTGCGACCTACAAATAAACTTAATGCAGTACCGTGACCGCATCCTCCAGCCGGCTGGCACGGTGTTTTACCATCGCGGAGACTTGTGCGCTCTCTTCCACCAGCGCCGCATTCTTCTGGGTTATGCGGTTCAACTCGTCCACGGCGCGAGTCAGGCTGGAAAGCCCATCTGTCTGTTCCTGCGTCGACTGGCTGATCCGTGCGATAAGCAGGGTGACATTTTGCACCTGGGCTACAATGTCATCCATGGTACGGCCTGCGGCGTGAACCTGCTCGGAGCCTGACTGCACCTTTGTTGCGCTGGCGTCAATTAATTTACGAATATCGTTCGCCGCATTAGCGCTACGGCTGGCAAGATGACGTACCTCGCCAGCAACCACGGCAAACCCTTTCCCCTGCTCGCCCGCTCTCGCCGCTTCTACCGCCGCATTCAGCGCCAGGATATTCGTCTGAAAAGCGATATCGTTAATTAGCGTGGTGATCGTCCCGATACGTTGCGTACTGTGAGCGATATCATCCATCGTTTTAATCACCGTATCCATCGCCTCACCTCCCTGAGTCGCCGCGCTACTGGCCGCCATGGAAAGCTTATCCGCAGCGGAAGCCGTCTCGGAATTGAGCTTCACGGACTCCGCCATCTGGTTCATGGTCGTTACCGTTTCCTGAACATTCTCCACGGTCTGACGGGTGTGTTCGTTCAGATCATTGTTACCCTTCGCCAGCCTTTCACTGCCGTTTCTGACGCTGGAAACCTGACTTGATACGTCATTGATCAGCCAGCGGCACATCAAGCCAAGCTGCCCCACGGCCCTCAGCGTCAGCCCCAACTCATCGCTACGATTAAGGTGTTGTACGCTGTTGCGTTCGCCGGTCGCCACTTTCAGCGCCTGCGTCGCCACATTTTCAATGGGACGCACAATTTGCCATTCAAATAGCGCCGTACCTGCCAGCATCGCCAACGCGCCCAACAGCAACGCCTGCCATGAGGCATCCGTACCGAACAACGCCAACGCCAGCATTACGGCCATTAGCCCCATAATACTACGCACTCGCCAGCGAACAGGCATAGCGGGCAGTTTGCCCAGCAAGCCCTGACGAACCACCAGGCCTTTATGAATACGTTTACTACACCGCCCTTCATTTAGCGCCTGATATAAAGGCTCGACGGCGGCAATCTCATCATCCGTGGCGCGGGTACGGATCGACATATATCCCGTCACACGCCCTTCACGTATCATCGGTACCGCGTTGGCCCGCACCCAATAATGGTCGCCGTTTTTACGCCGGTTTTTCACAATGCCGCTCCACGGTTCGCCCTGTTTTAGGGTATACCACATATCTGCGAAGGCAGCTTTCGGCATATCCGGATGACGCACCAGATTATGTGGCTGCGCCAGTAACTCGTTTAACTGATAGCCGCTCACCTGGACAAAAGTGTCATTGGCGTGAGTGATATAGCTTTCCAGGTCGGTCGTAGACATCAGAGTGGTATCATCATCCAGCGGGGTATTTAGCTGGCTGACGTAGGGATGAGAAGACATGATAGCGTCCTGTGCAGGTTATCTGGATGTTAATTTTTCGCTCAGATGTTATTTCGGCGCTAATCTATTTATCTTTAGTTGTTAAAATTGCTCTGGATCGCAATTTGCGATTAATCCTTAATATTTGTACGATTTTCACCTCATCCTGCGCCTTATTTTCATTATGAAATTGTTTAGCGTGGACAACCTTTTTCTTTAAAATCTGCCCTGGCTCACCTTTTTCTCACGCCGCCTCTAACGCAACACACCGTAAACCGTAAAACAAGATCTGCTCAAAATGCATCCAATTGTTAACACATGACATTAAATGTTGTGTAAATGTGATTATTCCTGGTGTTTATCCCGATTTTCACTATGGGCTTAGACCCCCGCTAATCCCTGCAATACTTAATTCAGTATCATGTGATACACGGCCCTCTGGAGCTCATTTTGAACAGGTTACCTTCCAGCGCATCGGCTTTGGCCTGTAGCGCGCACGCACTGAATCTCATCGAGAAGCGAACGCTAAACCATGAGGAAATGAAAGCACTAAACCGAGAGGTCATTGACTACTTTAAAGAGCATGTAAATCCAGGATTTCTGGAATACCGGAAATCTGTTACCGCCGGCGGGGATTACGGAGCCGTAGAGTGGCAAGCGGGCAGTTTGAATACGCTTGTCGACACCCAGGGGCAGGAGTTTATCGACTGTCTTGGGGGGTTTGGCATCTTTAACGTGGGGCACCGTAATCCTGTTGTGGTATCCGCCGTCCAGAATCAACTCGCAAAACAACCTCTCCACAGCCAGGAGTTACTTGATCCCTTGCGGGCGATGCTGGCAAAAACGCTGGCGGCGCTGACACCGGGGAAACTCAAGTACAGCTTTTTCTGTAACAGCGGCACCGAATCCGTCGAAGCGGCGCTAAAACTGGCAAAAGCGTATCAGTCGCCGCGCGGCAAGTTTACCTTTATCGCCACCAGCGGCGCATTTCATGGCAAATCATTGGGCGCGCTCTCCGCCACGGCCAAATCCACCTTCCGCAGACCCTTTATGCCTTTACTGCCGGGCTTCCGCCATGTGCCGTTTGGCAATATCGACGCGATGAGCATGGCATTTAGCGAAGGCAAAAAAACGGGCGACGAGATAGCAGCCGTGATTCTGGAGCCTATTCAGGGTGAAGGCGGCGTGATCCTGCCGCCGCAGGGATACCTGACAGAGGTACGTAAGCTCTGTGACGAATTCGGCGCGCTGATGATTCTGGATGAAGTACAAACCGGCATGGGGCGTACCGGCAAGATGTTTGCCTGCGAGCACGAAAATGTGCAGCCTGATATTCTGTGTCTGGCGAAAGCCCTGGGCGGCGGCGTGATGCCGATTGGCGCCACCATCGCGACTGAAGAGGTGTTTTCGGTTCTGTTCGACAACCCCTTCCTGCATACCACCACTTTTGGCGGTAATCCGCTGGCTTGTGCTGCCGCGCTGGCGACCATTAACGTCCTGCTGGAACAAAATCTCCCGGCCCAGGCGGAACAAAAAGGCGATACGCTCCTGGATGGTTTTCGACAACTTGCGCGTGAGTATCCCAATCTGGTACACGATGCGCGCGGCAAAGGTATGTTGATGGCCATTGAATTTGTCGATAACGAAACGGGCTACCGTTTTGCCAGTGAGATGTTCCGTCAACGCGTGCTGGTCGCTGGTACGCTGAATAATGCGAAAACAATTCGTATCGAGCCACCGCTCACGCTAACCATTGAACTGTGCGAACAGGTATTGAAATCAGCGCGTAATGCGCTGGCGGCGATGCAGGTGAGCGTTGAAGAGGTTTAAAAACGATGCCGGATGGCGCTGTGCTTATCCGGCCTGTTTTCTCCGGGTCGCGGCCTCTTTTTTGAATCCCATCACAATCACCACATTCCCCTTTTCCCTTTTATCTCGCGACGGCTACAGTAGTAACTCATCCGACCACATAACAATAATTTTACATGCTGGATACGCTTATGAGCTACCCGTCGCTGTTCGCCCCGCTCGATCTGGGCTTTACTACTCTCAGAAACCGTGTGCTGATGGGATCGATGCACACGGGTCTGGAAGAACATCCTGATGGCGCTGAGCGCCTGGCGGCATTTTATGCCGAGCGCGCACGACACGGCGTAGCGTTAATCGTCACCGGCGGTATTGCGCCCGTTCCCTCCGGGGTCGTGATGACCGGCGGCGCGATGCTGAACGACGCCAGCCAATTAACGCCTCACCGCGTGGTGACCGATGCCGTACATGCGGAAGGCGGTAAAATCGCGCTGCAAATTCTGCACACCGGGCGTTACAGCTATCAGCCGCACCTGGTCGCGCCGTCGGCAATTCAGGCGCCAATCAACCGCTTTATGCCGCATGAACTGACGCATGATGAAATCTTGCAGTTAATCGACGACTTCGCGCATTGCGCGCAACTGGCGCGGGAAGCAGGCTACGACGGCGTAGAGGTGATGGGATCAGAGGGCTATCTGATTAATGAATTTCTCACGCGGCGAACTAACCATCGCGATGACGAATGGGGCGGCGACTATGCCAGCCGTATGCGCTTCGCGGTTGAGGTAGTACGCGCGGTACGCCAGCGGGTAGGGAACGACTTTATTATTATCTATCGCCTGTCGATGCTCGATCTGGTGGAAAATGGCGGCACGTTCGACGAAACGGTACAACTGGCGCAAGCCATTGAAGCCGCAGGCGCAAGCCTAATTAATACCGGCATTGGCTGGCATGAGGCGCGAATCCCGACCATCGCCACGCCAGTACCGCGTGGCGCCTTTAGCTGGGTGACGCGGAAACTCAAAGGTCATGTGTCGGTTCCGCTGATCGCGACCAATCGCATTAATGATCCGCAGGTCGTCGAGACGATCCTGACGCGCGGCGATGCCGATATGGTGTCGATGGCGCGTCCCTTCCTTGCCGATGCTGAATTCCTGACTAAAGCGCAATCCGGACGCGCAGATGAGATCAATACCTGTATCGGCTGTAATCAGGCCTGTCTGGATCGGATCTTCATCGGCAAAGTGACCTCCTGTCTGGTGAACCCGCGCGCCTGTCACGAAACCCACATGCCGATAACGCCGGCCATACGCAAAAAGAACCTGGCCGTTGTCGGCGCAGGCCCGGCGGGGCTGGCTTTCGCGATTAACGCCGCGTCGCGCGGCCATCATGTCACGCTGTTTGACGCTCAGAGTGAAATTGGCGGTCAGTTTACTATCGCCAGGCAGATCCCGGGTAAAGAGGAGTTTTATGAAACGCTGCGCTACTACCGTCGAATGATCGATGTTACTGGCGTTACGCTGAAACTGAACCAACGGGTGAACGCAGAGGATCTTCAGCCGTTTGACGAAGCGATCCTCGCCTGCGGAATAGTACCGCGACGCCCGCCGATAGACGGTATCGATCATCCAAAAGTATTGACCTACCTGGAGGTATTGCGCGATAAAGCGCCGGTTGGTAAGCGAGTGGCGATCATCGGCTGCGGCGGGATCGGTTTTGACACGGCCATGTATCTGAGCCAGCATGGCGAATCCACCAGCCAAAATATTGCTGAATTTTGTACGGAATGGGGAATTGATACCAGCCTGCAACAGGCAGGCGGTCTGCGCCCGGAAGGCCCGCGCCTGGCACGTAGTCCACGGCAAATCGTCATGCTGCAACGCAAAGCCAGCAAGCCGGGCGAAGGGTTAGGTAAAACCACCGGCTGGATCCATCGCGCGACGTTACTGGCGCGCGGCGTGAAGATGATCCCGGCGGTCAGTTACCAGAAGATCGACGACGACGGATTACATCTCTTGATCGGCGGCGAACCGCAGTTGCTGGAAGTGGATCATGTGGTGATCTGCGCCGGACAGGAACCTCGCCGCGAGCTGGCGGACCCGTTACGCGCCGCAGGTAAAACGGTACATCTTATCGGCGGATGCGATGTCGCGATGGAGCTGGATGCCCGACGGGCGATTGCCCAGGGCACCCGACTGGCGCTGGAGATTTAACGACTTTGCCTGATGGCGCTGCGCTTATCGGGCTTACGCCGTCATACCGGTTTTATAGGCCGGTATGACGCTTGAGCGCCTTATCGACGGCGTCCCTGCTTCACCGCTTTCAAAATAACAAACTTATTGTTGGTTGCTATCGTCGCGCAATTACCGAAAATCTTCTTCAGCTTGTGGAAATAGTCCAGATGGCGGTTCGCCACAATATACAGTTCGCCGTTGATTTTCAGGCAGCGGCGGGCATGATGGAACATCTCCCAGGCGATATTATCCGTCAGCGCATGTTTCTGGTGGAACGGCGGATTGCAGAACACCGCGTTAAAACGGAACGGCTCCACGCCGGAGAGCGCGTTGTTGATCATAAATTCGCAGCGTTCGAATGCTTCCGGCAGGTTCGTTTCTACATTCAAACGGCTGGAATCTACCGCCATCGGCGATTCATCGACAAATACCACGTTCGCCTGCGGATTTTTCGCCAGTAAGCTCAGGCCAATCACCCCATTGCCGCAGCCGAGATCGACAATCTCCCCGTCGAGGTTTTCCGGCAAATGCTGCATAAAGAAGCGCGCGCCGATATCCAATCCGGTACGAGAAAACACATTCGCGTGGTTGTGAATCGTCCAGCCTGTATCTTCCAGTTTCCAGCTTAGCGTTTGCGGCGCGTCGGCCAGTTGCGGATGACTGAAGGTACAGTTAATCAGGCGCGCTTTCTTCCACGCCAGCGTCGTCGTGGTTGGGCCCAGCACTTTTTCAAACAGTTCCAGCGTAGAGGTATGAATATCACGCGCTTTCGCGCCGGCGATAATACGCGTTTGCGCCGTAACGACCTTACGCAAAGCGCGTAACTGCTGTTCCAGCAACGCCAGCGTTTTCGGTACCTTAATCAATACCACGCCCGGCGCCTGCGGGTAGTCAGCGGTACTGTCGAGAAACGTTACGCTGGACTCCGCGATGCCGTTATGGCGTAAATTCTCTCGCGTACCCAGTTCGCTTAAATATGAATCGCCAATACTGTATGGCGAATGCTCCGCCAGCGCACAGCTTAGCGCGCCAAACGTATCATTCAGGATCAGCACCGGGCCGCGAATTTCCGTCTCATCCAACTGTTGCAGCAGATACTCATCGGCCGCCTCCCACGCCAGAAGCGGGTTAACATCATCCGTTTGCGGAAAACGTTTCAGCGTCAGTGAACGGAAACCGTCGTCTACGTGGCTCATTAGGCCTCCTGAATGGTAAAATTGCGGCGTTATCCCTGAAAAGGGTGCGTGAGTATACACTTTTTATCGGCAACATGGAGCTTTGATGACCTCACTAACTTACCTTCAGGGGTATCCGGAACATCTCCTTGCCCAGGTACGCGCCTTAATCGCCGAGCAGCGCCTGGGGGCGGTGCTGGAAAAACGTTATCCCGGCGCGCATGATTACGCTACTGACAAAGCGCTATATCACTATACTCAGGAACTGAAAAGTCAGTTTCTGCGCAATGCGCCGCCCATTAATAAAGTGATGTATGACAGCAAGATCCATGTGCTGAAAAATGCGCTGGGACTGCATACCGCTGTCTCGCGCGTTCAGGGCGGCAAGCTCAAGGCAAAGGCGGAGATCCGCGTCGCCACCGTGTTTCGTAACGCCCCGGAGCCATTCTTACGGATGATTGTGGTTCACGAGCTGGCGCACCTGAAAGAGAAAGATCATAACAAAGCGTTTTATCAGCTCTGCTGCCATATGGAGCCGCAGTACCATCAACTGGAGTTTGATACGCGACTGTGGCTGACGCATCAGGCGCTGTCGGCACAATAAATTCTGAAAATGCCCCTTCCCCCGTATCTTTTTAACGGCGTGGGCATAAAATCGGCGCGTTCACATTTCGCTCATTGCCTGCCGCCACGTCAAGGATGACGATCTGTAGAGGGTATTTTTTATCCACCGCCAACGGAACCGCGCAACAACCATGCTCTCACAATGTGCCCGTTTTATCCGCCGCCTCTGTTTTACACGCCGGGCGTTAACAGTGGCGTGTTTTCTGCTTGTCGCAGCAGGCGTCGCGCTTTTCTATTCCAACTGGCTTATCGTCAACGCCTCGCAGCATCTGACATGGAATGATATTCAGACCGTTCCCGCCCGCAACGTCGGGCTGGTGTTAGGCGCCAAACCCGGCAATCGGTATTTTACCCGGCGGATTAATACTGCCGCCGCGTTGTATCACGCCGGTAAAGTGAAGTGGCTGTTAGTCAGCGGCGATAACGGCAAAAAAGAGTACGATGAACCTTCGGCGATGCAGCAGGCGCTGATAGCGAAAGGTGTGCCGGAAGCGGCCATTTTTGTGATTATGCCGGATTCTCCACGCTGGACTCCGTAGTTCGCGCCCGGAAAGTGTTTGGCGAAAGCCGCATTACGATTATCTCGCAAGCATTCCATAATCAACGGGCGATCTGGCTGGCGCAACAATATGGCATTGACGCTATCGGCGTTAACGCGCCGGATCTGAATAAAAGGCACGGAACCTACACACGACTTCGGGAAAAGCTGGCGCGGGTTAGCGCGGTGCTGGATGCCAAAATTTTGCACCGTCAGCCTAAATATCTGGGCGCTGGCGTCACTATTGGGGCTGATAGCGCACACGGGTGCCCTTCTCGCCAGTAAAATGCCAGAGTGCGTCGCAGCGCACTGGCAAGGGCGGAAAGGCGTGCTACATTGACGAAAAATCCCTTTCTGGAGTCCGCTGACGTTTATGATACGTTTCGCTGTAATTGGGACTAACTGGATCACGCGCCAGTTTGTCGACGCCGCCCATGAAACCGGCAAATTCAGGCTCGCCGCCGTTTACTCCCGTAGTCTTGAACAGGCGCAGTCTTTCGCAAATGATTATCCCGTCGAGCATCTGTTTACCTCGCTGGAAGCGATGGCGCAAAGCGACGCGATTGAGGCGGTTTATATCGCCAGCCCGAATTCCCTGCATTTCTCCCAGACGCAGCGCTTTTTGCAGCATAAAAAACATGTCATGTGCGAAAAGCCGCTGGCTTCTAACCTGGCGGAGGTTGATGCCGCTATCGCCTGCGCGCGCGATAATCAGCGGGTACTGTTTGAAGCCTTTAAAACCGCCTGCCTGCCCAATTTCCTGCTGCTGCGGGAATCGTTGCCGAAAATCGGCAGAATGCATAAAGCATTACTAAATTACTGCCAGTACTCTTCACGTTATCAGCGCTATCTGAACGGTGAAAATCCGAATACGTTTAATCCGGCCTTCTCCAATGGTTCGATTATGGATATCGGGTATTACTGTCTGGCGTCGGCGATCGCGCTATGGGGCGAGCCGCGCAGCGTTCAGGCGTCGGCGAATTTATTGGAAAGCGGAGTAGATGCGCACGGCGTCGTGGTTATGGATTACGGCGATTTTAGCGTCACGCTACAGCATTCCAAAGTCAGCGACTCGGTACTGGCCAGTGAAATTCAGGGCGAGAGGGGATCGCTGGTCATTGAAAAGCTGTCGGAATGCCAGAAAGTGTGTTTTGCGCCGCGCGGCGCGCTGATGCAGGATCTGACCCAGCCTCAGCATATTAATACCATGCTGTATGAAGCCGGGGCGTTTGCCCAGCTTATTGAAAACCATGCCGTGGAACATCCGGGGTTGTCGCTAAGTCGCGCCACGGCAAAATGGCTGACAGAAATACGCCGTCAAACCGGGGTCATCTTCCCGGCGGACGATCTGACTCATCCCCTTACTGCGTAAAATTATGTAAATCATATGTTACAGGCCATTGACTCTACGCGTGGCCTGTCATACTTTGTTACGCGCAAAGGGGAGTAACTTCATTGCCGGTCGATCGTCATTACGATGTGTGCAAAACCACATCCGGTCACCGGGCAGCCATAAAGGAATGCGTCAGCGTATTCCTTTATTGTTGTAAGTGAGACCTTGCCGAATGGCAAGGTCTATGCATAAAAGCAACGGCTAATGCCATTCGGCGTTAGCCGTTTTTTTTTTGCATAGGGAGAAATAATGAATACTGTTGGTACGCCATTATTATGGGGTGGATTCGCGGTTGTTGTGGTGATAATGCTATCCATCGACCTGTTGTTGCAGGGACGCCGTGGCGCACATGCGATGTCGATGAAACAAGCGGCAGGATGGTCAATCCTGTGGGTAACGCTCTCGCTACTGTTTAACGCCGCTTTCTGGTGGTATCTGGCTGAAACGCAAGGGCGCGAAGTTGCTGACCCGCAGGCATTGGCGTTCCTTACCGGCTATCTGATTGAGAAGTCGCTGGCCGTAGATAACGTCTTTGTCTGGCTGATGCTGTTTAGCTATTTCTCCGTCCCTCCGGCTCTGCAACGCCGGGTGCTGGTGTATGGGGTTCTTGGCGCGATCGTGTTGCGTACTATCATGATTTTCGCCGGTACCTGGCTTATCACTCAGTTCGAATGGCTGCTGTATGTGTTCGGCGCCTTCCTGCTGTTTACCGGCGTAAAAATGGCGCTGGCGAAGGAAGACGAATCCGGCATTGGCGAAAAACCGATGGTGCGTTGGCTGCGCGGGCATCTGCGTATGACCGATACGATCGAGAACGAGCGCTTTTTCGTACGTAAAAACGGCCTGTTGTATGCCACGCCGCTGCTGCTGGTGCTGATTATGGTTGAGCTCAGCGATGTAATCTTCGCCGTTGACAGTATTCCGGCGATCTTTGCGGTCACCACCGACCCGTTCATCGTACTGACCTCTAACCTGTTTGCCATCTTAGGACTGCGCGCGATGTACTTCCTGCTGTCCGGCGTGGCGGAACGCTTCTCGATGCTGAAATATGGTCTGGCGGTCATTCTGGTCTTTATCGGCATTAAGATGCTGATCGTCGACTTCTACCATATTCCTATCGCGATTTCGCTGGGCGTAGTGTTTGGCATTCTGACCATTACGCTGGTGATTAACGCCTGGGTTAACCATCAGCGCGATAAGAAACTACGAGCGCAATAATCTTTTATCGGGGTAAACCTGCCCCGTCAAAAACGCCCGGCAGCGCACACCTGTCGGGCGTTTTTGTTTAACATGTCACAATACTGTTAATATAAAGTTATAAAACATGATCACAGCAAAAAATCCAGGATATTTCGCTTCCCGAACCTTCAACTTTCCTTATACTCAACCAGGCAAACACTTTGTTACATCCTGAAAGATGCGCCGTAAGAGCGTGCAGGGGATGACCAGCAACACAATACAAGGAACATGAAATGGCTACGCAACGAGCATCAGGGCTACTGCAGCGTTTAGCGCAAGGCAGTCTGGTTAAACAAATTTTAGTGGGTCTGGTACTGGGGATTTTACTGGCATGGATTTCTAAGCCTGCGGCAGAAGCGGTTGGCTTGCTTGGCACCCTGTTCGTCGGCGCCTTAAAAGCGGTCGCCCCCGTTCTGGTGCTGATGCTGGTAATGGCCTCGATCGCCAACCACCAGCACGGCCAAAAAACCAATATTCGCCCTATTCTCTTTCTTTACCTGCTAGGCACCTTTTCAGCCGCGCTGGCGGCCGTTGTGTTCAGCTTCGCCTTCCCTTCAACGCTGCATCTGTCCAGTAGCGCCCAGGATATCGTGCCGCCGTCCGGCATTGTAGAAGTCTTGCGCGGTCTGCTGATGAGCATGGTGTCGAACCCCATCGACGCGCTGCTGAACGCTAACTATATCGGGATTCTGGTGTGGGCCGTCGGTCTGGGATTTGCCCTGCGTCATGGCAATGAAACCACCAAAAACCTCGTGAACGATATGTCTAACGCCGTGACCTTTATGGTGAAACTGGTGATCCGTTTCGCGCCAGTCGGTATTTTTGGTCTGGTTTCATCAACGCTTGCAACCACCGGCTTCTCTACCCTGTGGGGTTATGCGCACCTGCTGGTCGTCTTGATTGGCTGTATGCTGCTGGTCGCGCTGGTGGTCAACCCGCTGTTGGTATTCTGGAAAATTCGTCGCAACCCTTATCCGCTGGTGTTCGCCTGCCTGCGTGAAAGCGGCGTTTATGCCTTCTTTACCCGCAGCTCTGCCGCCAATATTCCAGTGAATATGGCGCTGTGCGAAAAGCTGAATCTGGACAGGGATACTTACTCCGTTTCCATTCCGCTGGGCGCCACTATCAATATGGCCGGCGCGGCAATTACCATTACGGTTCTGACGTTGGCGGCAGTCCATACGTTAGGCGTCCCGGTGGATCTGCCTACAGCGCTGCTGCTGAGCGTGGTGGCCTCGCTGTGTGCTTGCGGCGCCTCCGGCGTGGCAGGCGGTTCATTGCTGCTGATCCCGCTGGCGTGCAACATGTTTGGCATCCCGAACGATATCGCGATGCAGGTAGTAGCGGTCGGCTTTATTATCGGCGTATTGCAGGATTCGTGTGAAACGGCGCTGAACTCGTCTACCGATGTTCTGTTCACTGCGGCAGCCTGCCAGGCAGAGGACGAACGTCTGGCGAATAACGCCTTGCGTAGCTAAGTGATTATCGATGCCGGATGGCGTATGCCATCCGGCGTAACGATAGATCTGAATCTCCCAATCCATAGGCTGTGATGGAAAGCGAATTGATGTTCACGCGCAACATCCTCGCGTAACGTTATATGTAGATGGCGTCTGCCGCGGCGCTCGGTCAGCGTAAAGTATAAAGTGTCAGCCTGTGTAAATCCTCTCGCCACCCTCCCTTGCGATAAGCAAAATCAAAGCTCAACGACGCGTAATTTCTATAACGGACTTCGTTGACCTTTGTTACAATTAGATGCATTTTGAATTTTTGTGTGTTAGTGCTTGCTTACTTCACAACTTAACAAGGAATAGTTCAGGCCGCGAATTTGCCGTTTCCGCAACGCTGATAAAAACTCCAACTCTGTTGCGGCAGTGCAAACCTCAGATCACCGGCGTGACGTTAACCGATTCTCCAGGAATACTGAATGGAACTACTGACTCAATTGCTGAATGCCCTGTGGGCTCAGGACTTTGAAACACTGGCCAATCCTTCCATGATTGGCATGTTATATTTTGTGTTATTTATGATTTTGTTTCTGGAAAATGGGCTGCTCCCTGCCGCCTTTTTGCCTGGCGACAGCCTGTTGATCCTGGTCGGCGTGCTGATCGCCAAAGGCGCGATGGGTTTTCCACAAACCATTTTGCTGCTTACCGTCGCGGCCAGCCTGGGTTGCTGGGTGAGCTATATTCAGGGCCGCTGGCTGGGGAATACCCGCACCGTGCAAAACTGGCTCTCTCATCTCCCCGCACATTATCATCAACGCGCCCATCACCTTTTCCATAAACACGGTCTGTCGGCATTATTGATAGGCCGTTTTATCGCGTTTGTCAGAACGCTGCTGCCCACCATTGCCGGCATATCCGGCCTGAATAATGCGCGCTTTCAGTTCTTCAACTGGATGAGCGGCTTGTTGTGGGTGCTTATCCTGACGTCGCTGGGCTATCTGCTGGGCAAAACGCCCGTCTTTATGAAATATGAAGATCAGTTAATGTCATGCCTGATGCTGCTGCCCGTGGTGCTGCTCTTTTTTGGCCTGGCGGGTTCACTGGTCATGCTGTGGAAAAAGAAGTATGGGAGCCGGGGATAACTTATGCTTAAACCACGCATAACTGCCCGACAACTCATTTGGATCAGCGCTTTTCTACTGATGCTGACCATACTCATGATGACGTGGTCAACGCTGCGTCAGCAAGAGTCGACGCTGGCCATTCGCGCGGTTAACCAGGGCGCCAGTATGCCAGACGGCTTCTCAGTTCTGCATCATCTGGATGCGAACGGCATTCATTTTAAAAGCATTACGCCTAAAAATGACATGTTGCTCATTACCTTCGATTCCCCTGCGCAAAGCGCCGCAGCAAAAACAGTGCTTGATCAAACGTTACCACACGGTTATGTCGTCGCTCAGCAGGACGATGACAACGAAACGGTACAGTGGCTGTCCCGCTTACGGGAAAGCTCACACCGCTTTGGCTAATCTCCAGGAATCCGAATCATATCACTCACTTTGGTGATTTCATTGTTTAATGACTATGATTAATAAAGCGGTGTTTAACCCACCGCGTTATTATCGGGATCACCGCCCCGGACAACGGGTCCGAACATAAGGGAAAGTTCAGGAATGAAATACCGCATCGCTTTGGCTATCACGCTTTTTACACTTAGCGCCGGTAGCTACGCTAATTCGCTTTGTCAGGAAAAAGAGCAGGATATACAAAAGGAAATTAGCTACGCTGAAAAGCACAACAATCAGCGCCGTATTGAGGGTCTGAACAAGGCGCTCAGCGAAGTACGCGCCAATTGTACTGACAGCAAGCTGCGCGCCGAGCATCAGAAAAAGATCGCTGAGCAAAAAGAAGAGGTAGCCGAACGCCAACGTGATTTAGCCGAGGCAAAAGCAAAAGGCGATGCGGATAAAATAGACAAACGTGAACGTAAGCTGGCCGAGGCTCAGGATGAGCTAAAAAAACTTGAGGCCAGAGACTACTAAATTAACGCCGAATGTAAATACTCACTCACCTGGAGAAAACTATGTCGAAAGATAACACTACGGAACATCTGCGCGCTGAGTTGAAATCCCTGACCGATACGCTTGAAGAAGTGCTGAGCTCTTCGGGCGAAAAGTCGAAAGAAGAGTTGAGTAAGATTCGTAGCAAAGCCGAGCGCGCGCTGAAAGAGAGCCGTTACCGCTTGGGCGAAACGGGTGATGTGATTGCCAAACAGACTCGCGTCGCCGCCGCCCGCGCCGATGATTATGTGCGCGAAAATCCCTGGACAGGCGTAGGCATTGGCGCCGCTGTCGGTCTGGTGTTGGGCGTACTGCTGACGCGTCGTTAATTATGGCGGACTCTCGACAGGCACAAGGACCAGGCAAAAGCGTACTGGGTATCGGGCAGCGGATTGTCACCATTATCGTTGAGATGGTGGAAACCCGGCTGCGACTGGCGGTAGTAGAACTGGAAGAAGAGAAAGCGAACCTCTTTCAGCTTTTGCTGATGGTAGGTCTTACCATGCTCTTCGCGGCGTTTGGCTTAATGAGCCTGATGGTTCTGGTCATCTGGGCTATCGATCCTCAGTACCGTTTGAACGCGATGATCGCTACCACAGTTGTGCTGTTAGTGCTTGCGCTAATCGGCGGCATCTGGACTTTGCGCAAAGCGCGTCAGTCCACGCTATTGCGCCATACGCGGCACGAACTGGCTAACGATCGGCAAATTCTGGAGGACGATCAGTCGTGAGCAGCAAAGGCGAACGCGAAAAACGTAAAGCGCTGCTTCTCAGTCAGATCCAGCAGCAACGGCTGGATCTGTCCGCCAGCCGTCGCGACTGGCTGGAGACCACCGGCGCGTACGATCGCGGCTGGAATACGGTGTTAAGCCTGCGCTCCTGGGCACTGGTCGGTAGCAGCGTAATGGCCATCTGGACCATCCGTCATCCTAATATGTTGGTACGCTGGGCGAAACGCGGCCTGGGTATCTGGAGCGCCTGGCGCCTGGTAAAAACTACCCTCCGTCAACAACAGCTCCGCGGTTAATATCTTTTCTTTTATAGCATCGCGCCATCAGGTTATCACCTGGTGGCGCGATACTTTTATGCATATCGTCTCTTTAGCAATCACTCAAATTTTTTGAAAAAATTTGGCAATTTTCCTTGCTAACAATTCCTGCACGCCACGTTTATGATTCTCTCCAGCGATAACAATGATGCGCCAAACCGCGTCATTGCTCATGAAAATAGCAGCAGCCGCCGAATCGGCCCCCTGGAGAATAAAATGAAAAAATTAGAAGATGTTGGTGTACTGATAGCGCGTATTTTAATGCCAGTTCTGTTTATTACCGCAGGATGGGGAAAAATTAGCGGCTATGCGGGCACACAGCAGTATATGGAAGCGATGGGCGTACCAGGATTCCTGCTGCCGCTCACCATACTGCTTGAGTTCGGCGGCGGTCTGGCGATTCTGCTGGGGTTCCTCACCCGCACCACTGCGCTTTTTACCGCTGGTTTTACGTTGCTGACGGCATTGATCTTCCATAGCAATTTTGCAGAAGGTGTAAACTCGCTGATGTTTATGAAAAACCTGACCATTGCCGGCGGATTCTTATTACTGGCGTTAACCGGGCCTGGCGCGTTCAGCCTTGACCGTCTGCTGAATAAAAAGTGGTAAGCAATCTATACTCAATTAAAAAAGCGAGGGAATAGCGCCTCGCTTTTGTCATCTGAAGGAGAGAGACATGGGACAACTGATCGATGGCGTCTGGCACGACACCTGGTATGACACCAAATCTTCCGGGGGGAAATTTCAGCGTTCAGCGTCGGCTTTCCGCAACTGGCTTACCGCTGACGGCGCGCCCGGACCTTCCGGCGAAGGCGGATTCGCCGCAGAAAAAGATCGTTACCATCTGTACGTTTCCCTTGCCTGCCCCTGGGCGCATCGCACGCTCATTTTCCGTAAACTGAAAGGTCTGGAGCCGTTTATTCCGGTTTCCGTCGTGAATCCATTGATGCTGGAAAACGGCTGGACGTTTGATGATACTTTTCCGGCGGCCACCGGCGATACCCTCTATCAGCATGAATTTCTCTACCAGTTGTATCTGCACGCCGATCCACACTACAGCGGCCGCGTCACCGTACCGGTCTTATGGGATAAAAAAAATCATACTATCGTCAGCAACGAGTCCGCCGAAATCATTCGTATGTTTAACTCCACCTTCGATGGGCTGGGCGCTAAAGCCGGGGATTACTATCCCCCCGCGCTGCAAAGCAAAATTGACGAGTTAAACGGCTGGATTTATGACAACGTTAATAACGGCGTTTATAAAGCAGGCTTCGCCACCAGCCAGCAAGCGTATGATGAAGCGGTAGACAAGGTATTTACTGCGCTGGCGCGCCTGGAACAGATTCTCGGACAGCACCGCTATCTGACGGGCGACCAGTTGACCGAGGCGGATATCCGCTTATGGACGACCCTGGTACGCTTTGATCCGGTTTACGTGACTCATTTCAAATGCGACAAATACCGAATCAGCGACTACCTGAATCTGTACGGTTTCCTGCGCGATATCTATCAAATACCGGGCATTGCTGAAACTGTTAATATGGACCATATTCGTCACCACTATTTCCGTAGCCATAAAACGATTAACCCCACGGGTATCATTTCTGTCGGACCGTGGCAGGATCTGCTCGAACCTCACGGGCGCGACGTGCGCTTTGGCTAATTTCAGGCGTCCTCCGGGATGCCTTATTAATAAATACCACAAATATTTACCAACATTTCATTCGCGGCTATTCTTAGTTTGATTACTTTAAAAACAAGTGATTGAACCATTATTGAGGCGAAAATGGATTGGTATTTAAAGGTTTTAAAAAATTATCTGGGATTTGGCGGCCGCGCGCGACGCAAAGAGTACTGGATGTTTATTCTGGTCAATATCATCTTTACCTTTGTGTTGGGCCTGCTGGACGCCATGCTTGGCTGGCAACGCGCCGGGGGTGAAGGCGTTCTGACCACCATTTACGGCGTTCTGATCTTTTTACCGTGGTGGGCCGTGCAGTTCCGTCGTCTGCATGACACTGACCGCTCCGCATGGTGGCTACTGTTGCTACTTATCCCCATTATCGGCTGGCTTATCATCATCGCGTTCAACTGCCAGAATGGTACGCCGGGCGACAACCGCTTCGGCCCCGATCCGAAACGTTTTTCCTGATGGCGGCGCGGCGCCGCTTTTAAAGCGCCGCGCGCTATTTATTTTCCGGCGAATAGCTTCGGTATTTCCCGCAGGCACCAGGCTTTTGCCTCCCCCATACTGTCGCGCCGCCAGGCCATAATAATATCGATTTCGCTGGTCGATTCCGGGCTGACCACGCGTAGCCGCCCTTCGGCAATATCCTGTTCCACCATCGAATATGGCATAGTCGCGACGCCAAGCCCGGCCAGCAGCGCCTGACGTTTATCTTCAATCGTGCTTACCGTCAGACGTGGCTGCTTATCCAGCAGTTGCACCGTTAATACCGGCCGCTCGCGCGCGGTATCCGCTACCGCTACGCCGCGGTATTTAACCCGCGTCACTTCCGAAAGCGGCTCCGGCTCCTGATGAATAGGGTGGTCAGGCGCGGCGACATACACATTCATTAACGTATACAACTTACGGGAGTTAATTTCCGACGACGATCGAAAATGCATATCCGGGGCGATAACGATATCCGCCCGTCCCTGCTCAAGCCGCTCCCATGCGCCAGCCAGTACTTCGGTAATCAATGAAAGCTGCGTATTGGCTTTAGCGGCCAGCCGGTCGATCAGTGGAAAAAAAGCAGGCGTCGGTACCAGAGCTTCAGTGACCAGCGTCAGATGCGTTTCCCAACCGCGGGCCAACGCTTCAGCATCCGTCGTTAACTTGTCTGCCGCTTCCAGCAATACCCGCCCGCGTTCCAGCAGCATACGTCCGACGTTGGTGAATTTTGTACGATGGCCGGAGCGATCGAACAGTACAACGTCCAACTCTTCTTCCAGCTTCTGCATGGTGTAACTCAGCGCGGAGGGCACCCGCCCCAACTCATCAGCCGCTGCGGCAAAACTGCCCCGGCGGTCAATGGCGTCCATCACACGCAATGCTTCAAGCGTCAGCGCTCTCTCTTTAGCCATAACGTTCTCATTCAGGAAATTTGAACATACCGGGCAGAATATCTGGCTAACAATGCAGCGTCCAGCCCCTTAACATAAAAGGAAGTAAAGAGAGGTTAATAACGATGATTACGACCCGAACCGCCAAACAATGTGGACAGGCAGACTACGGATGGCTACAGGCCCGCTATACCTTCTCCTTTGGACACTATTTCGACCCTACACTGCTGGGCTACGCGTCGTTGCGCGTACTGAACCAGGAAGTGCTGGCGCCGGGCGCCTCTTTTCAGCCTCGAACTTATCCAAAGGTGGATATTTTAAACCTGATTCTGGACGGCGAAGCGGAATACCGCGACAGCGACGGCAACCATGTACAGGCTAAAGCGGGCGAAGCGTTACTGCTCGCCGCGCAGCCGGGCATTAGCTACAGCGAACATAATATCAGCAAAGTTAAGCCGTTAACCCGAATGCAACTGTGGCTTGACGCCTGTCCTGAACGGGAAAACACGCTGGTACAAAAAATCCCACTCCTGGCGGCGCAACAACAGCTTCTTGCCTCGCCCGACGGTGAGCAAAACAGCTTACAACTGCGCCAACAGGTCTGGGTACATCATATTACGCTGGAGAAAGGCGAATCGCTTAATTTCCAGCTTCACGGGCCGCGCGCCTATTTGCAGTCGATTCACGGTACGTTCCACGCGATGACGCACAACGAAGAACGCGAGGCGTTAACCTGCGGAGATGGCGCATTTATTCGTGATGAACCTAACATTACGCTGGTTGCCGATACGCCGCTGCGCGCATTACTGGTAGATTTACCGGTGTAGCCAGCCAGAAAAGGAGTCGCAAGATGAGTAAAAAATCGGCGAAGAAACGTCAGCCCGTGGTAAAACCTGCCGTACAGGAGGCGATGAGCGCCACTGTGCCGCTGGGCTATGAAGAGATGCTAACCGAACTGGAAGCCATCGTGGCGGACGCCGAAGCCCGGCTGGCAGAAGAAGAGGCCGCAGCCTGAAATCATGCCGGATGGCGGCGCAAGCGCCCGATCCGGCTGATAACGGGTAGACCCGATAAGCGCAGCGCCATCGGGCAACACGCTGCCCCGACGTCATGCCGGGGCGTTATTATTAATGCGCTTTACTGGCCATAATCTCGATGATCTGCTTGTCTGTCTGCTGCATTGAGCGACACGCCAGCGAACACAAATTCGAAATAGATTGTTCGACATTGTGCGCCACAATCCCTTCGTTTCCGGTCACCGCCGTATCATCCAACGCCATCAGTACGGCTTTCCACGCCGCCGACGCGCTGGTAGAGACTTTCATCGCGCAGCTATTCGACGCGCCATCGCAAATCATCCCGCTGACATCACCAATCATACTGCTGATAGCCATTGCGATAGTGTCGTAACGACCATCTATCAGCCACGCCATACCCGCTGCCGCGCCCATCGCCGCCGTAGTTGCCGCGCACAGCGCCGACAAACGCGGAAGCTGATGGTGAATATAGATAGCGCTCAAATGCGATAACATTAGCGCGCGCGCCAGGCGCTCGTCATCGGCGCCGACATGTTCAGCAACCACCATGACTGGCACCGTGGCGGTAATCCCCTGGTTGCCGGAGCCGGAGTTGCTCATCGCGGGCAACGTGGCGCCGCCCATTCTGGCGTCTGACGCCGCGCTGGTACGGATCAAAATCGCCGTGGAGAGATCTTTCGCCAGCAGACCGCGATCGCACTGTTTGGCCAGCGTCGAACCGATATGCAGCCCCCAGGAACCACGCAGTCCCTCCTGCGACAACGCGCCGTTTAGCCTGGCCGCATCGAGAATAAAGCGGATAGCGTCAAAGGGCACCGCATTCACAAACGCCAGGATCTCTTCCAGCGAGGTATGAGACAGCACTCCCAGTGGCGAGTTTTTTTCTTCTTCCTGCGCATTATCGGCCTGGGTAAATACCACACCCTTGTCGGTTTCTATCCGCACAATATTTGTATGATCGCCGACGATCGTGACACATGCCCAGCTATCGCCGCTATACACTTTCGCCCGTGAAAACAGGATATCGTTACATGGCTCCTGCAACATCACCGCGACATGTCCAGCGGCCAGCATCGCTTTTGCATCGGCAACGGCTTTAGCGGAAGCGTCTTTTAACACCTCCAACCCGGCTTTCGCATCACCGCCCAACGCGCCCAACGCCGCGGCGATCGGTAGCCCTACCATTCCCGTTCCTGGAACGGTAACGCCCATACCATTTTTCATCAGATTGGGCGAAACCCACGCGTCAATGCGTTCAACTGTGCCGTTAAGTTCAGCCGCCGCCGCCGCTGCCGCCAGCGCCAGTGAAATTGGCTCAGTACACCCCAGCGCCGGTTTTACTTCTTCCTGTACGGCCAGAATAAAACTTTGCCACAATGGATTTATTTTAGATTCAAACATAACAACAACCTTAATCTCAGGTATATCAAGAGAATGCCAGGAACGGAGAAACGCATAGCAGCAGACCGGTAATAATAATCAGGTACAACGAAGCGCCTTTATATTTGTGCAATGCGGGAACCTTGTAGACCAACCATGCCGGAATTAAACAGCCCACCATACCGAAGATAGGGCTACAAATAGAGGTGAAGCTCAGTACCGGCGCGTTGAGCACAATGGCGCTCCAGGCCAGCAAAATAGCGAAAATCATAATGCCGCGCTGTACCAGATTTTCCTTAATCTTCTCGGCGGGCATTTTGCGGCGCAGGATATTCATCACAATGCCTTGCGTCGCTTCGCGGAATCCTAAATAAACGCCAAAGAAGGCGGTCATGACGGCAAAGATGTTCAGAATTACGCTAACCACTTTGACCCAGCCAGCGCCATCGCCGCTAATAAATTGCGCGGCGATCGCCAGGGCGGAAATATTCTGCTCGTAGGCTTTCACCGCTTCGTCATGCCCCATCGCCAGGGTGAAGGAAACCGCATAGAAAAAGACGGTAACGAACAGGATGCCAAACGCGATATTCATGGCGCGCAGCGCTTTATGGCGTGCGACCTCAATAGATTTTTCGCGTGAACGGTAAGAGATCACCATTGGGCTTAACGTCTGGATAAATAAAATCGAGGTCAGCGTAAATGGCAGGGTAATAATGGCGTTTTTAATCAGCAGGGCCATCGGCGGCAGCGCGCCAATGTTATACAGATGCCACATACCCACCATAGAGACACCCAGCGCCGCCACTACCAGTAGCTTGGTCAGCACCATGCCGGTGGAAATTTTGAACAGTAATTTTTCACCGCGTGAGGAAATCGCCACCAGGATGCAGATCAGCACCAGACCATAAAATGGACTATCGGAAAGTAATCCTTCCGTTACGCCGAAAGTATGCAGATAAGAGGCGCTGTCGTTAGTAATCGCCGTAGAATAGACGAACATCCAGATGACGAGCATCACAAAGTACAGCGCGCCTAATAAAATACCCCAGTTTTTGCCCAGATAGCCGCTGATCACGCTGGGGTAGTCTTTACATTCCGGGGATTCCGCCAGCGTATTAATAAACAGCCGCTGGAACAGGTACATGGCCGGATAGCCAATAATAGAAGAGAGTAAAAAGACCCAAAGTCCCATCAGGCCGACCTGGACAGGAAGAAAAACGATCCCTGCGCCGATCGCCATCCCGATACTCATAATGACCCAACCGGTGTCGGTACTATCAAATTTGATGGCTTCACGCCATTCGCTTTCTGTCATCCCTGCCCGACGCGCCGGGGCTGATGCGTCGAGGATTACGCTGGTATTACTAGCCGATTCCATAGAATTCTCGCTCAATGTGTAGGTAGAGGTTTTTTTTTATTTTTCGTGCCGCAGCAAGGCGATATGCAGAACGTGAGGTGCAGGTACTTTCTTGTAATAAGAAAATCATACGCGCACGATAAGAGAAAAACTTACCAATAAAACACCTTCATTTCTTGTGGGTTAAGAATTATTTTCTATTTACTATTTATTTAATATTGTTATTTTCTCTATTTGACGCGTATCACAACAAAAAAGGGCGCACGTTGGTGCGCCCTTTTCTCAACTTCTGTCTTCTACGTTATCCCATAGCCTGCTCACTCTGCGCCTGTCGGGCCTATCCACAAACGACTTTAATCGCCAGACCGCCGCGCGACGTCTCGCGATATTTGTCGTTCATGTCTTTACCCGTTTCGTACATGGTTTCGATTACTTTATCGAGCGAAACCCGCGGTTCAGAGGTACGGCGTAGCGCCATTCGCGCCGCATTTACCGCTTTAACGGCGTTAATCGCATTACGTTCAATACAAGGGATTTGTACCTGACCCGCCACCGGGTCACAGGTGAGGCCAAGGTTATGCTCCATCGCAATTTCCGCCGCAATACAGACCTGCGCCGGGCTACCGCCCAGCAGTTCTGTCAGCCCTGCCGCCGCCATCGAACACGCGACGCCAACCTCGCCCTGACACCCCACTTCCGCGCCGGATATCGAGGCGTTCATCTTGTACAGCATGCCAATTGCCCCCGCCGACAACAGATAACGGGCGATAGAGTTGGCATTGACCGGACGACGGAATTTGTCGTAATAGGCCAGCACCGCGGGAATAATGCCGCACGCGCCGTTGGTCGGCGCGGTGACCACTCGCCCACCCGCCGCGTTCTCTTCACTCACGGCCAGGGCGAACATGTTAATCCAGTCGATGACGTTCATCGGATCGCGGGAGAGATTATCGCTGGAGACCAGCAGACGCCGTAACGCTACCGCGCGGCGTGGAACGTTCAGCGGCCCCGGCAGCACGCCCTCAGTATTCATGCCACGTTCAATTCCGGTCGCCATCACCTGCCAGATGCGGGCAAAGCCAGCGTCAATCTGCTCTTTGCTCCGCAACGCCAGTTCATTTTGCATCATCAGGCCGGAAACCGAGAGCCCCTGTCTTTCACACAGCGTCAACAGTTCGCTGGCGGAATGAAAATCATACGGCACCGATTTTTCTACGTCGTGCGACTGACCAAAACGCTCCTCTTCGACAATAAAGCCGCCGCCAATAGAGTAATACGTTTTGTGTAAAAGCGGCGCTTGTCCGTTCCAGGCGGTAATACGCATACCGTTTTCATGGCGCGCCAGGGTTTCAGCGTGAAAGAGAATACTGTCGGCGACGGGAAAATCCACCACATGCGCGCCACCCGCCACCGATAAACGGCTGCTGCGGGCAACCTCCTGGATAAACGCCGGAATGCTATCAATATTGACATCCTGCGGCGTATTGCCCGCCAGGCCCATAATGATGGCGGTATCGGTCGCGTGGCCTTTGCCCGTCAGCGATAGCGATCCGTAAAGATCAACCGTGATGCGCGTCGTTCGCGGCAGGTCGCCGCTGTCGATCAGCCGATCGATAAAACATTTTCCTGCATTCATTGGCCCAACGGTATGGGAGCTTGAAGGTCCAATGCCAATCTTAAAAATATCAAATGCGCTAATCATATCTCCCCCTAAGATTACCGTTCAGCGAAGATCCGTTGCGGGGCGATCCACACGATCGCCCCGTTCACGTTACATCGCCTGAGTAAAGGTGCGCGAAATAACGTCCTGTTGCTGTTCACGCGTCAGCGCATTGAAGCGCACGGCATAGCCGGAAACGCGGATCGTCAGGTTCGGGTAGTTTTCCGGATGTTCAATCGCATCCAGCAACATTTCACGGTTCATGACATTGACGTTCAGATGCTGCCCACCTTCCACCTGTGCTTCATGATGGAAATAGCCGTCCAGCAAGCCGACCAGATTGGTTTTCCGCACCGCATCTTCTTTCCCGAGCGCCGCAGGCACAATCGAGAAGGTGTACGAAATACCGTCTTTGGCGTAGGTAAACGGCAGTTTCGCCACCGACGTCAGCGAGGCCACCGCCCCTTTGCGGTCACGACCATGCATCGGGTTCGCCCCCGGCGCGAACGGCGTTCCGGCGCGACGTCCATCCGGCGTATTGCCGGTCTTCTGCCCGTACACGACGTTCGAGGTGATGGTCAAAATGGACTGCGTCGGCACCGCATTGCGATACGTTGGCAACACGCTAATTTTTTGCATAAAGCGTTTCACCAGGTCGCAGGCGATGCTGTCCACGCGCTCATCGTTGTTGCCGTACTGCGGATACTCGCCTTCAATAGCAAAGTCGATGGCAAGGCCGTTTTCGTCGCGGATCGGCTTCACCTGAGCGTACCTGATGGCGGACAGGGAATCCGCCGCCACCGACAGTCCGGCGATGCCGCACGCCATCGTCCGATACACATCACGGTCGTGCAGCGCCATCAGCGAAGCTTCATAGCTGTACTTATCGTGCATGTAGTGAATGATGTTCAGCGCGCTAATGTACTGCACCGCCAGCCAGTCCATAAAGTGGTCGAGGCTCTCCATTACCGCGTCGTAATCCAGCACCTCATCCATTAACGGCGCGGTTTTCGGCCCAACCTGGATTTTCAGTTTCTCATCAACGCCGCCATTGATAGCGTACAGCAACGTTTTGGCAAGGTTGGCGCGCGCGCCGAAGAACTGCATCTGCTTACCGATGACCATCGGGCTGACGCAACAAGCGATGGCGTAATCGTCGCTGTTAAAGTCGGTACGCATTAAATCGTCGTTTTCATACTGCAAAGATGAGGTCACGATGGAGACCTGCGCAGCATATTTCTTGAATGCCACCGGCAACGCTTCTGACCACAGTATGGTCAGGTTCGGCTCCGGCGCTGGCCCCATCGTGTGCAGGGTATGCAGATAACGGAAAGAGTTCTTCGTCACCAGCGTGCGGCCATCAAGCCCCATCCCGCCAATAACTTCGGTGGCCCAGATCGGATCGCCGGAAAAGAGCGAATCAAATTCCGGCGTGCGCAGGAAGCGCACCATGCGGATCTTCATGATGAAATGGTCGATCAGTTCCTGCGCCTGCTGCTCTGTCAGAAGGCCCGCGTTGAAATCGCGCTCAATGTAGATATCAAGGAACGACGCGGTTCTTCCCAGCGACATTGCACCGCCATTTTGCGATTTTACCGCCGCCAGGTAGGCGAAGTAGAGCCACTGTACCGCTTCCTGCGCGTTTCGCGCCGGGCGGGAGATATCGTAGCCGTATTTCGCCGTCATCTCCTGCATTTGCAGCAGCGCGCGACGGTGCTCCGCCAACTCCTCACGCAGGCGAATCGTCGCCTCAAGATTCTGTCCCCGCTCCAGATTCGACTGCAGGTCGGCGAATTGCAGCTCGCGTTCGCGCACCAGATAACGGATGCCATACAGCGCGACGCGGCGATAATCGCCAATAATGCGCCCGCGACCATAACCATCCGGCAAACCGGTTAATACGCCGGATTTACGGCAGCGCAGCATATCCGGCGAGTAAACATCGAATACGCCCTGATTATGGGTTTTCCGCAGGTCGGTAAAGGTATATTCAAAATCGGCGTCCATTTCGCGGCCATAGGCGTGGAATGAACTTTTGATCATGTTAACGCCGCCAAACGGATGCAAAGCGCGTTTAAGCGGCTTATCCGTTTGTAAACCGACGATTTTTTCCAGCTCTTTTTCAATATACCCCGCATCGTGCGCGGTAATCGTCGTCGCGATGTTGGTATCGAAATCCACCGGCGCATGGGTCGCGTTCTCGATACGTATTCCCGCCATCACCTTTTCCCACAACGCCGTGGTCGCTGGCGTCGCGTCGGCGAGAAAAGATTCATCCCCCTCATAGGGCGTATAGTTATGCTGAATAAAATCACGGACATTAATTTCTTCTTTCCAGTCCGTACCTTTAAAATCACGCCATGCTTCGGCATACAGCATATCGCTGGTATCGATATTTACCTTCATGAAAAATAATCTCTCTACAGAACAGCCGTTAAGTTATGCAAATTCCACTGGTGCTTTCACGTTGCCTAAATGAATGGCATCAAGGGCAATCATTTTCTCTTCATTCGTGGGAATAACAGCGCAAATAACCTGAGAAGGGTTAGCGGAAATAATGCGCTCGCCGTGAGAATTCGGCTGCTTATTCATTTCAACGTCTAACGTAAGCCCCAGTACGCCCAAATGTTCAATTACCAACTGGCGAATTAATACTGAATTTTCACCAATACCGCCGGTAAAAATAATGCCATCCAGCCGATGTAACGATGCCGCGTGTCCGGCAATATGACGGGCGATACGGTGGACAAATGTTTTTATCGCTAACCGGGCGCGCTCATGTCCTTCGTGCCAGGCTTTTTCCAGGACTCTAAGGTCGGATGACAACCCGGAGATGCCGAGCAAACCGGACTCTTTATTCACCACTCGCTCCAGATCGCTCAACGTCTGCCCGGTTTCTTTGGCTATCCACGCCATCGCGCCGAAATCAACGTCGCCGCTGCGAGTCCCCATCATCAGCCCCTCAAGCGGCGTCATCCCCATTGAGGTATCCACGCTCTGACCATTGCGTACCGCGCAGATAGACGCCCCATTGCCCAGATGCGCAACAATCAGACCTGAGTTTTTTTCATCGAGGTCAAGCAGTTCATACGCGCGCTGCGAAACATAGCGATGCGACGTACCGTGAAAGCCGTAGCGACGCACGCCCAGGCTGGAAAAATACTCCCACGGCAATCCGTATAAATAGGCTTCCGGCGCCAGCGTCTGGTGGAAACTGGTATCAAATACCGCCACCTGACGCACGGCCGGGAAAAGATGCCGCGCCGCGTCAATGCCGCTTAAATTAGCGTAATTATGCAGCGGCGCTAAAGGCGATACCCGACGAATATTATCGATAATCTCATCGGTAATAATGACGGACTGCGTAAATAACTCTCCACCGTGCGCGATACGGTGACCAATTAATGCCACGCTATCCGTTAAATCACGTTTTTCCAGCTCAAAGGCAATGGCTTTTAACGCGTCCTCATAATTAGAGTGCGCGAGGTTTATCGGCTTATCGCCATTAATAGATAAAAAGGCGTTTTCAGTATTCATCCCATCTGCTATTCCCGCCATTAAAACATCACAGGTAGCGACATCCAGTACAGAGAATTTGATAGAAGATGATCCGCAATTAATGACCAGAACGACCGGAAATTCATTCATGTAGTGCCTCCGTCGATGTCAGCCTGCGTCCACGCCCTGGGGCGGAACGCAGGCTAAACGTGAGGATTAGAACAATTTGTAGACAATATTCAGGATGGTCAGCAGACCAATCAGGGTGACGAACACGTTATCCAGACGACCACGGTACTTCGCCAGCGACGGCGCTTTACGAATGGCGTACATCGGCAGCAGGCATAACAGCGAGGCGATAATCGGCGCGCCCATCGCTTCAATCAGGTCCAGAATGTTCGGGTTTGCGTAAGCTACGACCCAGGTAGACCCCATAATGAAGATCATGCTGATGGTGTTAAGCTTGCCCATAGAGACTTTGGTTTTATCGCCTTTATAACCGAATTTCAGCACCAGGCCGTTCAGCCCTTCCAGCGTCCCCAGGTAGTGACCGAAGAAAGATTTGAAAATAGCAACCAGCGCGATGATAGACGCGCCATACTCCAGCACCGTTGCAAAAGTAGATTTTGTCCCCGACAAAGAGGCGAAATGGTTGGCCAGGTAGGAAAGTACCGGAATGTTCTGCGCTTTCGCATCCGCCATGTTCTGTGGAGAGAGCGTAAACAGGCAGCTAAAGGCGAAGAACATCACCACGGCGACCATCAGCATACTGGCGCGCGAGATGATCTGTGAACATTTACGCTCGGTAAATTCGCGGCCAAACTCTTTCTCATACTCTTCCCGCTTAGACACCACGAAGGAAGAGACGATGGGCGAAAAGTTAAAGGAGAACACCATGATAGAGATGCCCAGCCACACCGTAACCAGTATGCCATCGTGCCCGGTCAGCGCGATATTACTGAGATCAACCTGATCGATAACCGCCGAGTTCCAGTAAGGAATCAGCGATAATGAGATTAGCACCAGGCTGGCGATAAACGGCCATACCAGGTAACTCATCACCTTAACCATCAGATCTTTACCAAACCAGATCACAAAGGCCATCAGCAGCAGCAAGAACAGCGCCACGAAACCGCGATTCAACGCTGGCATCTGCAACTGGTTTTCCCAAAACGTCATGAACGTGTTAGTGATGGTGACGCCATAAATCCACAGCAGCGGACAAATCGCAAAGAAGTAAAGGAACGTGATAACTACCCCGCCCGTTTTACCAAAGTGCTCTTCGACCGTTTCCGTAATATTGCCGGACGGATTAGATCCGGATAAACACAGACGCGCCAGCGCCCGGTGACAATAGAACGCAATGGGGTAAGCTAAAACCAGCATCAGCAGAATGGGGATAAGCCCGCCAAACCCGGCGCGGATAGGGAAAAACAGCACCCCGGCGCCAATGGCGGTACCAAATAAACCCAGCGTCCACGTCGTGTCCGATTTACGCCATGACGACTGTTTTGCCTGGCTGGATACAATGCTATCAGTAGTACTCATATCCTATCCTCACGAAAAGATTAAGCGTCAACTAAACCCGTAATTTGTGATACACGAGAAAGATCGATATTGCCGCCAGAAATAATACTGACCGTTTTTCTGTTCTGAATATGGCTATCTAATTTCCCGCTTAATAGTGCGGCGCAGGCCAGAGCGCCAGCGCCTTCAGTAATAACCTTATTGCGCTGAATTAAAGCGATCATGCTGTTACGAATTTCATCTTCGCTAACCAGAACAATGTCATCGACTAATTCACGAACAATTTCATAGGTTAAATTACCCGGGCGGGAGACATCACAACCATCCGCCAGGGTGCCGGTCGTTCGGTGCGTGGTTATTTCGCCAGCGTAATAAGACGCCGCCATACCGTGAACATTTTCGGCCTGTACGCCGATAACTTTAATGGTCGGGTTAATCGATTTAATCGCAATGGCAATACCTGCAATTAAACCACCGCCGCCAATAGGCACGATGACATTATCGACATCGTACAGATCTTCCATAATTTCCAGACCAATAGTGCCCTGCCCGGCAATGACTTTTGGATCGTCGTAAGGCGGAATAAAAATGCGGCCTTCGGTTTCGACAATTTCACTCACCTTAGCAATGGTGTCATTGAAGTTGTCACCGTGGAGCACCACTTCCGCCGAATAATCACAGGTGGCCGCCACTTTTGACTTTGGCGCGCCCTTCGGCATCACGACTTTGCCGTCAATACCCAGCATTGCGCAAGAAAGAGAAACGCCCTGTGCATGATTACCTGCGGAACAGGCCACGACGCCTTTACGTTTTTCCGCCTCCGTTAACGAGCTAAGTTTGTTAAAAGCGCCACGAATTTTAAATGAACCCGTACGCTGCATATTTTCAAACTTGAGAAATATTTCGCCTTTGCAACGTTCACTAAAATAGTTAGAGCGAGGCATTCCCGTTTTATATATCTTCCCCGCCAGTCTTTTTTTCGCTTCGAGGATATCTTCAATTGCAACCGGGAGATCGTATGTAATGTGCATTATAACCTCTTAACCTGGGTATTAAAAATAAGTTACCGTTGCCCACTGTTCAAAAGAAACAGGTGACGTCAATTTCGCTAAATATGTTTATTCCATATCATTCAATTTCTATTAACTGCCTGCGTCTGCATCCATTATATGATGAATATTGTTTAGCCAATTCTACTAATACTGAAGCGGCTTTTTTGATACGATAATTTTTAGACCATACCGCCGCATAACGTGCGACGGGTAACGTGTCTTTGATTGGTATCGTGATAAATTGATTAGAGCCAAAAGGCGTGGTCATATCGCAGGGAATAACAGTTAAGAAATCAGCATTGAGAACAAGATTATATATTGTGACAACGGAATCTGTTTTAACAATGTTTTCGATGTTGATGCCATTTCGTTGTAGAGTGGTGAGTAATTCGCTGTAGTAGCCCATATTCGTTTGCGGCAACACCCACTGTTCGTCTTTTAACGATTCCAGTGTGATGGTGCCGGTGCATGTTCGGGACTTGCTGGCTACCAGGACAAACTCTGATTCAAACAGCGGCTCGACATGCAGATCCTGTAGTTGCATTTCATTACTGAGCGTACCGATAGCAAAGTCCAGCCGCCCGTCGCGCAGGGCCGGCAGGAATGAAGAGAGCTGGGCTTCGTACATGGATACCTGTGCTTTTGGAAAGACCTCTTTGAACTTATGAATCATATCGGACATGAAGGTAAAGCCAATCAGCGAAGGAAAGCCAAACGAGACGTCGACAACGGTATTGCACGTCATACTGTTCATCTCGTTGATCATGTTTTTCATTTCGCGGGTGATAGATTCAGACCAGGAAAGCAGTACCTGTCCCGCTTCGGTCAACGTAACGCCGGTATTTTTACGTACAATTAGCTCAACGCCAAAATAGGCCTCAACATCGCTAATGATTTTACTGACGGCGGGTTGGGTTAACCCTAACGATTTTGCGGCAGAACCGATAGAACCACTTCTAATGACTTCCTGAAAGACCACCAAATGCTGTGTTTTAGGGAGAACAAGAGTATTCATATCTACCGCTCTGAAATAACATTGTGAACGGCAGGAAGTGTAGCAAATTAAATCTTAAAGGTTATGTGCGACCACTCACAAATTAACTTACCGCAGTTTTTACATGGTCTTTATTAAATAAAGAAAACCCATTACTTCAATGAGTTACAAAAACAAAACAGCAACTTAGCCTGATTTCAATCAAAAAACAGGGTCGGGATAACGATATATTATGGCGATAACCAGCCTATTTTATCTCCTATTTTCGACATCCCATGAAGACGATATTTCAATCAATTACGGGACATTTTATCGGCAATTCCAGCGTTAAATTTAAAGCGTAATTTCTCAAATTTAAGTATAAACCGAAGGTAAATGCGCTTAAAAACCGTTACGCGTCACATTTTTTTACCTTATTTGTTTGTAAAGAAACATTTAATAAAATTTTAACCAAAATATTTCATACATTTAATTTTCATTTACAACAAATAATTTACACCGCTTTCTTGCTGTTTTTCAGGATGTAATTTTGTGAAAGAAATCGATTGCTTTTCACTTCAACTAAAAAGAGCGCAATCCATAGCGTTTTGTGTTTCTCATCACAAAAACGAATAATATTATGTCACCACGGCTGTCAATTAATTGCCGAATGGTGACGCTGGCGTCTTCTGCAACCTCTATACCCCTCACCGGCCTGATAAGCAAAAACCCGCCAGCTTACACTGACGGGTTTTATGAAGAGGTGAAACTGACCGATAAGCCGCTTTCTTTTGGGTATAGCGTCGTGGACAGTCATTCATCCTGCCGCCCTGTAAAAGCAAAAACCCGCCGAAGCGGGTTTTATGAAGAAGTGAAGCTGACCGATAAGCCGGGTTCTGTCGTGGACAGTCATTCATCTAGGCCAGCAATCGCTCACTGGCTCAAGCAGCCTACCCGGGTTCAGTACGGGCCGTACCTTATGAACCCCTATTTGGCCTTGCTCCGGGTGGAGTTTACCGTGCCACGGACTGTTACCAGCCGCGCGGTGCGCTCTTACCGCACCCTTTCACCCTTACCTGATCCCACTTGCGTGGGCCATCGGCGGTTTGCTCTCTGTTGCACTGGTCGTGGGTTTCCCCCCCAGGCGTTACCTGGCACCCTGCCCTATGGAGCCCGGACTTTCCTCCCCTCCGCCCGTCTCCCCGAAAGGACGACGACGAAGCGGCGACTGTCTGGTCAGCTTCGGCGCGCAGTATAGAGGGTTCGCGCGACTTTGTCACCCTGCGCTGCGCATTCCTATCGCCAGAGCGGCAGCAACATTTCTGGATGCCCGATAAATATTGTCAAAAGCGCCCCGAAAAGCCTCCTCCAGCGTCACGATGCGCGTGAGTACGCTAAAGACAGCGTCGATGCCATAATGATGCACTATCCCTACATCGTGCGTCAGGCTGCCGGCAATGCCAATCACTGGCTTATGATATTTTTTCGCCACATTCGCGACGCCAATCGGCACTTTACCGCGAATACTTTGGCTATCAATCCGCCCTTCTCCCGTCACCACCAGCGTACAGTCGTGGATATGCTCCTCCAGGTTCAGTGCCGCCGTGACAATTTCGATCCCGCTGCGTAATTCCGCACCGAGAAAAGCCATTAACGCCGCCCCCATACCGCCTGCCGCGCCTGCGCCGGTCGCCGCCTTTACGTCGACATTCAGCGATTTTTTTATGATGTCGGCATAGTGAGCAAGATTTCTGTCCAGCTCAACAATGTTCTCTTCGGTCGCGCCTTTCTGCGGCCCAAAAATTCGTGATGCGCCGTTGTCGCCGATCAGAGGATTAGAGACATCGCAAGCGACACGAATCGCGCAGAGTTTTAAACGGGGATCGAGCTCTGAAATATCAATGTCGCTTAGACAATGAAGGCTTCCGCCACCGTAACCGATATCCGCGCCGTTTGCATCGCGCAGTTTTGCGCCTAACGCCTGCATCATCCCCGCACCGCCGTCATTTGTCGCGCTGCCGCCAATGCCGATAATGATATTGCTTGCGCCGCTTTCCAGCGCCTGCAATATCAGCTCCCCCGTTCCCCGCGAGGTAGTAATCAAAGGGTTGCGTTTTTCTGGTGGAACCAGCGCCAGTCCGCTGGCCGCCGCCATTTCAATAAACGCGGTTTTACCATCCCCGGACATTCCCCAGCAGGCTTTCACTTTTTCACCCAACGGCCCGGTCACCCATGCGGCGCGTTCAACGCCCTGCGTCGCGGCAATCATGGCTTCGACCGTTCCTTCGCCGCCATCGGCAACCGGAACAGAGACATATTGCGCATCGGGGAAAATTTCCCGAAATCCTTTTTCTATCGCCTGCGCTACCTCGGCGGCAGAAAGGCTTTCTTTATAGGAGTCGGGGGCAATTACGATTTTCATAGTGGTAGCCTGTTACTGCACAACGCCGGATGGCGTTTCACTTATCCAGCCTGAAATTCAGGCCCGGATCGCTACACGCCATCCGGGCACAACGTCGTTAGCGAGTGACTTCCACTTTCGCCAGTTTTTCGTAGTAGCACGCCAGCGCGCTATGGTCGTCATTACCGTGTCCATCCGCGCGTAACGCCTGCATCATTTCCATAACGGCGGCGGTCAGCGGGAGCTGCGCGCCAACGCCGTGGGAGGTATCCAGCGCATTCGCCAGATCTTTAATGTGCAGATCGATACGGAAACCTGGTTTAAAGTTTCGGTCCATGACCATCGGCGCTTTCGCATCCAGTACCGTGCTGCCAGCCAGACCGCCGCGAATCGCCTGATAGACCAGATCCGGGTTGACGCCCGCTTTAGTCGCCAGCGTCAGCGCTTCAGACATGGCGGCGATATTCAACGCCACGATCACCTGGTTAGCCAGTTTTGTGACGTTGCCTGCGCCGATATCGCCGGTATGCACCACGGAACCCGCCATCGCTTTCATCAGGTCGTAGTACTTGTCGAAAATGGCTTTATCGCCCCCCACCATCACCGACAGCGTGCCATCAATCGCCTTCGGCTCGCCGCCGCTGACCGGCGCATCCAACATCTCAACGCCCTTCGCCTTCAGCGCATCGCTGATTTCACGGCTTGCCAGCGGCGCGATAGAACTCATATCAATCAATACGGTTCCTGGCTTCGCGCCTTCGATGATACCGTTCTCGCCCAGCGCAACCTCTTTCACATGCGGAGAGTTAGGCAGCATCGTGATGATGACGTCACACTGTTCAGCGATCGCCTTCGCCGTAGAGGCCGTTTCCGCGCCTGCGGCAATGACGTCAGCAATCGCTTCAGGATTACGATCGGACACCACCAGCGAATACCCTGCTTTCAGTAAGTTTTTGCTCATGGGCTTACCCATGATGCCTAAGCCAATAAAGCCAACTTTCATCGTCATAGCGTTCTCTCTTTCCATACCAGGATTATTTTTTAAAGGTGTCGGCAAGCTTCTGCGTGCTGGCGCGGAATGCGCCTAAATCGCTGCCAACGGCGACAAAGGTCGCGCCCCATTCCAGATAACGGCGGGCATCCGCCTCTACCGGCGCCAGAATGCCGCAAGGTTTACCGTGCGCTTTAGCGCGGGCGAAAATATGTTGAATCGTCTGCTGCACGTCAGGGTGAGAAGCATTGCCGAGATGACCCAGCGCGGCGGCCAAATCGCTTGGGCCGACAAAAATGCCATCAACGCCTTCCGTTGCGGCGATGGCATCAACATTGTCGACACCCAACTGGCTTTCGATTTGAACAATAATGGTGATGTTTTTGTTCGACTGCGCAAAGTAATCAGGCACCGTACCGAACATATTCGCGCGGTGAGAAACGGAGACGCCGCGAATGCCTTCCGGCGGGTAACGCGTCGAGGCGACGGCGCGAGCCGCTTCCTCTTGCGTTTCAACAAAGGGGATCAGGAAATTATAAAACCCAATATCCAGCATCCGTTTGATAATGACCGGTTCATTGGTTGGCACACGTACCACAGGCGCGCTGGCGCTGCCTTTCAATGCCATTAACTGCGGAATTAAGGTGGTCACATCGTTCGGCGCATGTTCGCCATCCAGCACCAGCCAGTCAAATCCCGCCAGACCAAGAACTTCGGTGGTGATTGGGCTTGCCAGTGCAGACCAGCAGCCAATCTGCACCTGTTGCGCCGCTAGCGCCGCTTTAAACTTATTCGGGAAAATAGCGTTATTCATCGCTTATACCTTCGCTTATTTCTTTAATTCTCTACATGTGATGCCGCCACCATAACTTATAGCAACGACAATAAAATGCTTATCTGAAATCAGAATGGGTCTCCGCATTCTATTTCTAATGTGGTACACATCCTGTAGCACAATATACCGTTCTGATATCTTTATCGTCTTTTATTATTATCATGATATTTTCAAATAACTCGTCAGATACACTGAATTCGCCGTTCAGTATAAACAGCCTATGGCGGATAATCATTGTGCAAACGCTCATTAAAAAGGGATTATTTAACGCTTATTTTTGAGCATACGCCCATGATACTGGGCGCTAATGCACACATTTACGCTTTACCCGGCCTACATAAAAAATTTCATAATTTGCGGTGATCTGGATCACATTCTTATATTTATACTCCTGTCATTCTTATTTCATTATGCATGAACTTTATTTCTTATATTGAGATTTAACGATTTAACCATAACCAAAATAGATAATCCTATTTCTATCATCCAGGCTGGAGAATGTTGAACAATGGCCAATATCGAAATTCGCCAGGAATCGCCATCGGCGTTTTATATAAAAGTACATGAAACCGATAATGTCGCAATTATTGTTAATGACCACGGTCTTAAAGCCGGAACACGTTTTCCGGATGGCCTGGAACTGACTGAACATATTCCGCAAGGCCATAAAGTTGCTCTGACGGATATCCCCGCTCACGGCGAAATCATCCGTTATGGCGAAGTCATCGGTTATGCGGTACGCGACATCCCGCGCGGAAGCTGGATCGACGAGTCGCTGGTTGAACTGCCAAAAGCGCCGCCGCTGAATACGCTACCACTGGCGACCAAAGTACCGGAACCTCTGCCGCCGCTGGAAGGCTACACGTTTGAGGGCTATCGTAACGCCGATGGCAGCGTCGGCACCAAAAATCTGCTTGGCATTACCACCAGCGTGCACTGTGTGGCGGGCGTGGTCGATTATGTGGTGAAAGTGATTGAGCGCGATCTCCTGCCCAAATACCCGAATGTCGATGGCGTTGTAGGGCTAAACCATCTGTACGGCTGCGGCGTGGCAATCAACGCGCCGGCGGCGGTCGTGCCGATTCGCACGATTCATAATATCTCGCTCAACCCCAATTTTGGCGGCGAAGTGATGGTGATTGGCCTCGGTTGCGAAAAACTGCAGCCGGAACGGCTGCTGGAAGGCACCGAGGATGTTCCCGCCATCGCCGTTGAAAGCGCCAGTATTGTGCGTTTACAGGACGAGCAGCATGTCGGCTTTAAATCAATGGTCGACGATATTTTACGGGTCGCCGAACGCCATCTGACGAAACTGAACCAGCGCCAGCGCGAAACCTGCCCGGCCTCCGAGCTGGTCGTCGGGATGCAGTGCGGCGGCAGCGATGCGTTTTCTGGCGTCACGGCAAACCCGGCGGTGGGTTATGCTTCCGATCTGCTGGTACGCTGCGGCGCGACCGTCATGTTCTCGGAGGTCACCGAAGTGCGCGATGCCATTCATCTTCTGACGCCGCGCGCCATCAACGAAGCCGTGGGTAAACGCCTGCTGGATGAAATGGCCTGGTACGATAACTACCTTGATATGGGGAAAACCGATCGCAGCGCTAACCCGTCCCCTGGCAACAAAAAAGGCGGTCTGGCGAACGTCGTGGAAAAAGCGTTGGGCTCTATCGCTAAATCGGGTAAGAGCGCCATTGTCGAAGTATTGTCGCCGGGCCAACGCCCCACCAAACGCGGCCTGATTTACGCCGCGACGCCCGCCAGCGATTTCGTCTGCGGCACGCAGCAGGTCGCTTCCGGCATTACCGTACAGGTCTTTACCACCGGACGCGGCACGCCGTACGGGCTGATGGCGGTGCCGGTCATTAAAATGGCGACGCGTACCGAGCTGGCGAACCGCTGGTATGACTTAATGGATATCAATGCAGGCACCATCGCCACGGGTGAAGAGACAATCGAAGATGTGGGCTGGAAGCTGTTTCACTTTATTCTCGATGTCGCCAGCGGCCGGAAAAAGACTTTCTCAGATCAATGGGGATTGCATAACCAGCTGGCAGTGTTTAACCCGGCACCTGTGACCTGATCTATTCTGGAAAGCGCCTCGCAAAACATGGCTTAAGGGCCATGTTTTCATATGTTTGATAAACTGCGCCATGTTCATACCGGATATGGCAAAAACATCTAACCCACCATAAAACCATTCAAATTCAATAAATTGAAATTCTATGCCAGGCGCAACCTTACGTTTCTCACTAATTTGAGTCGCAGCACATGCAATTTGAGGTATGTCGAATATAACGACAGCCTATTAATCACCTTTACTTAATTCTGCTGCCTCATCAATTCTTTAATTTGTGCCAGCGTGGACGTGCCTTCCATCGGCCCACGCGCAGAGATAGCCAGCGATCCTGCGGCATTAGCATGGGCTAAAGCATCGGGTACGGAATATCCCGCAAGAAACAGGCTGACAAAGGTTGCGCCAAAGCAATCGCCAGCGCCTGTAGGATCAACCACCTTCACCGGATACCCAGCCACATGATGTTGTTCGTCTTTTGAATAGTAACTGGCTCCACGGGCGCCACGTTTAATGATGACATGGGCAATTCCACGCTTGTGAAGCCTTGCGACAATTTTCTCTTCATCGCGGGATTTGCTCAGGCCGAAATAATCCAGTTCGCCATCGCTTGGCAGGAAGAAATCCGTGTAATCAAGAATATATTCAAAGGCCTGCGACATTTCGCGGATCTTTAGCATCTCTTTACGGATATTAGGATCGAAAGAAATTGTGCCACCATTTTCTTTTACAATGCTAATCGCCTTGCGTACGGCATCGATCAAACGAAAGGAAAATAATGACGATCCCATAATATGAAAGTGGCGATATTGCCTGAGTAATGTTTCATCAAGGTGGTCGGCACTCAGCAAACCGCACGCACTGTCCGGCATGTTGAAAATAAAATCTCGCTGGGCCTGGCTTCGGTAGCTGACAAAAGCACTACCTGTTGTGGCGTTCGGCAGTACGGAAATTCCCTGTACATTTACGCCATCGCGCGACAAGCGGGTAATATTCATAACGCCAAAGGCATCGTTGCCAACACAGCTAAACAACAATGAACGAAAACCAAGTTTAGCAACCTGATCGGCAAATATGGCAGGCGCCCCACTGGGATACGGCCCCCAAAATTCCCCCGGTGAGGAAAATCCCTGGTTCTCTTTTTTTGCCAGAAACTCGACGAGCAATTCACCCAATGTTGCGATTGTTATGTTCATGCGTTGTCCTTCATCTTGCCTGATGCAGGGTCGGGTTTATCCAGGTCAGACATTCGTTATTGGTATAGCTGTTGGTTAAGCCGTCGGTCAGAAACCGTGAGTGGTACTCAGCGGCGACAATCTGTGGCGTAATAATCGCGCTCAGCGTATTCAGTTTTCCTACCGGATAACGCGCTATATCATGAATCGGACGCTGCGCCACCACGGCAATACTCTGTCCACTAAGGCGCAGGCATTCACTTAGCAAAGCAGCTGCACTTTCGTTTTTCACGTTGAGCGTGCCATCCTCGCTGATATGGTCCACCATCACCAGACAACATGACGGTTGAAATTGTTGCAAAGATTGGATGGCGATTTCGCCCCCCAACGCCTGACTACTATGCCCCAGTACACCGCCCAACAACACAATTTCACCATCGATATAATCACGGGCCGGTGCAACATGGCTAAGATCGTTGATGATAAGGCACAGATCCCGATAATCGCCCAGGAAAGGAAGCGCTTTACGCAACACCTCTCCGGCCCCCAGAAACACGGTATCGTCGTCGCAGACCAGACGGGCAACTTGCTTAGCCAGTTCAAGCTCTACGCTATGCTCTAACGCCTGCGACTGCACCACTTCATGGCTTACCGCTGCTCTGACGGGTTGGGCCGTGTAAATCGCTCCGCCAAAGGAGCGTTTCAGATAGCCTTGTTGCTCCAGGTAATTGAGATCATTACGGATCGTTACCCCTGAAACCGATAACATTTCAGCCAAATCGTCTACTTTTATTTCGCCGTTTTTACGGACGATTTCGGCAATGTCCAGACGCCTTTTCAACAGGCTGGTAGATGGTTTTGCCACAACATACCCTTTTTTTCCGCTTCGTCGGGAAGTTATCCCGTGCTTTAACTTTCATTTTTAAACTTCTGACAGGGGATGTCAATTTTGCACCACGTCACCGAATGCTCAATGGGAAACATAACAATAAAATCAATCAATTATAGAATTTTCACATCCCCTATTTACTTACAAAACAAAATTTAAATCCACATATTTGCTTTCATTTAAGAAAAATTATCCTGCTTTTGTGTTGATGATCACAATCATGTGTGGCAATGATCGTTACATTACTTTCAAAACGAAGGTTATTTTTATTTTGGACTTTAATTTCGAAAGTTATAAACGGAGACCACTATGTTCATTATTTCCAGTAAAAATATGCTCCAGAAGGCCCAGCATGCAGGCTATGCCGTGCCAGCCTTTAACATCCATAACCTGGAAACCTTGCAGGTGGTGGTAGAAACCGCCGCAGAAATGCGCTCACCGCTGATCGTTGCCGGAACACCAGGCACGTTTAGCTATGCCGGAATGGGTAACATTGTGGCGATCGCGGGCGATCTGGCTCGTGAATACAATCTGCCACTGGCCATTCATCTGGATCATCATGAATCGTTAGCCGATATTGAAAGCAAAGTTATGGCAGGGATCCGTTCAGTCATGATCGATGGTTCCCACTTTCCCTTTGAAGAGAATGTGGCGCTGGTGAAAAGCGTGGTCGATTTTTGCCATCGCTACGACACCAGCGTGGAGGCAGAACTGGGCCGCCTTGGTGGGATCGAAGATGATTTAGTGGTAGACAGCAAAGATGCCCTTTACACCAATCCACAGCAAGCACGTGAGTTTGTGGCGCGCACCGGCATTGATTCGCTGGCGGTTGCTATCGGCACGGCACACGGCATGTATGCCGCTGAACCTAAACTTGATTTTGAGCGACTGGCAGAAATACGCGCTCTGGTGGATATCCCTCTGGTATTGCATGGGGCATCTGGTTTGCCGGAAAGCGATATTCGCCAGGCCATCAGCCTTGGGGTATGCAAAGTCAATGTTGCCACCGAACTGAAAATCGCCTTCTCCGACGCCTTAAAAGAGTATTTCCTACAAAACCCGAAAGCCAATGATCCCCGCCACTATATGCAACCAGCAAAACAGGCGATGAAAGAGGTGGTACGCAAAGTAATTCATGTTTGCGGCTGTGAAGGGCAACTGTGAGGAATCGCCTGTGATCTACACGCTAACACTTAATAGCGCGATTGATATGAATATATTTAGCGATCCTTTACAGCCAAATATTGTCAATCGCACTCACCACACCGAGTTTTGCCCAAATGGTAAAGGGGTAAATGTTGCGCTGGTTCTGGATCACTTTCAAATACCTGCGCATATATTAGGCATTTTTGGTGGTTTCACCGGGCATTATATTGTAGAAAGCCTGCGTACCCGAAAAATGCCAGTCACACCAGCATGGGTAGAAGAACCCACGCGGATTAATATTTTCATTCATGACGGTAAGCAGGAATATAAACTGGTCAACCCTGGCTCATATATTCCAGATGAATGTAAACAACAAATTATCACGATTATTTCGCAACTGCCCGATGCAGACTATCTGGTGATAAGCGGCAGCCTGCCACAAGGTATTGAAAGCCGCTTTTACGCAGAAATTATGCATATTTGTCAGCAAAAAAATATCGGCGTAATTTTAGATATTAGTCATCCGTCATTACGTCAGTTACTGGAGTTCAAACCGTTATTAATTAAACCAAATGATGAAGAGGTTAAAGCAATATTCGGTTTAACTGTCTCTGACGACAATGATGCGAAAAATACTCTAACCACTTTACATGCACTTGGTGCACAAAATGTTCTGCTAACCCTTGGCGCTAAAGGAATGTATTTCTCCAATGGGATTGATTACTGGTTTTGTAGCGCGCCAACGGTTGATTTGGTGAGCTCCGCCTGTGCAGGCGATGCTGCACTGGCCGCCTTTCTCAGCCAGTGGTTATCTACAGGAGAAGTGGAATATGCCTTATCTCTTGCCAGTGCAACAGGAGCTGATGTCGCAAGTTCTGCCGGACTAGGCCAACTTGCGGCAATAGAAACCTTACTTTCGCAAATCCACGTCAGAAAGCTGTAGGTTAAATTACAATATAAGGTCTGCTTATGAAAAAGATCATTGCAGTGACCGGCTGCCCTACCGGTATTGCGCATACATTTATGGCTGAAGAAGCCTTAAAAAATGCCGCGAAAAAATTATCTGTTGAAATAAAAGTTGAAACCAATGGTGCCAGTGGCGTTGAAAATGCTATTCAACCTGCTGATCTGGTAGATATTGCCGGAGTCATTATTGCGGCGGATAAAGATGTCTTACCTGATCGCTTTAATGGTTTACCGGTTATTGAAGTACCGGTAAAAGAAGCAATCCATCATCCTGCGGAGCTGATTAACAAAGTTATTAATGGTGAAGCCCCAATACGTAAAGGCGAATCAACCACCAGCACGGAAATTATCGAAAAAGAATCACTGGGGCGACAAATTTATAAGCACCTGATGAGTGGTGTTTCAAATATGCTACCTTTTGTAGTTGCCGGAGGCATATTAATTGCGGTGTCGTTTTTATGGGGGATTTATTCCGCTGATCCTAATTCAGCTGAATACAATGCAACCGCCGCAATGCTAATGAAAATCGGTCAGCAAGCCTTTTCGATTATGGTTCCGGTCTTTACCGCTTATATTGCATTCTCTATTTCTGGCAGACCAGGGATGGTGGCTGGATTTGTCGGCGGCTTACTGGCAAATGCTACCGGCGCAGGATTTCTTGGTGGGATAATTGCCGGATTCGCCGCCGGTTACCTGATGTTATGGGTAAAGAATCGACTCGAAGGCTTACCGCGTCAGTATGAAGGCCTGAAATCGATTTTTATTATGCCGCTCATTGGCGTACTGGTTATTGGCGTGTTGATGTCGCTGCTTGGGCAACCTGTCGCAGCTATCAATAATAGCATGATGAACTGGCTGGCATCGCTACAGGAAGCGAATCCAATATTGCTGGGTATTGTGGTGGGTGCAATGTGCTCCTTTGACTTTGGCGGCCCGGTAAACAAAGCCGCTTATGTCACCGGCACGCTTTTACTGGGCCAGGGCAACTTCTACTTTATGGCTGGTGTGTCTGCCGCATGTATTACTCCACCACTGGTAATTGCTCTGGCGACCACCTTCTTTCCAAAAGGTTTTAGCGAGGAAGAACGTGCCGCAGGCATGGTTAACTATATCCTCGGTTGTACACACATCACTGAAGGCGCGATTCCTTTCGCAGCGAAAGATCCTTTGCGTGTCATCCCGATGATGATGATTGCTTCCAGCATTTCCGCAGTACTTAGCTACAGCTTGCGTATTCAGGTTCCGGCTCCTCACGGCGGCTTCTTAATTTTACCTTTGGTGAGTCAGCCGCTGGCCTGGGTGTTATGTATCCTTGCGGGCTCTGCATGTGGTGCGGTGATGCTTGGCCTATGGAGATTGTGGGCTGTGCGCAAAAATTCAGTCAACACAACTCCTGTAGCAAAGGCTGGAGGTCAGAATGCAGCTCTGTGAACACGATATTTTTATCAGCGATGAGCGCCTCGATAAAGTCACCGCTCTGCACCGTGTGGTGGAAAAGTTATCTGCGGCTGGCAATACCACGACTGACTATTTACGCGGCATGTTGGATCGCGAAGCACAGATCTCCACTTATCTGGGAAATGGAATCGCGATCCCACACGGTACGCCAGAGTCTCGCGATGCAGTATTACAAACCGGTGTAAAGGTAATCGTTTTTCGCCACGGCGTTGACTGGGGTGACGGCAATACCGCATATCTGGTCACCGGAATTGCCGCGCGCTCCAATGAACATCTTGAGATTTTGCGCCAACTGACTCGCGTGCTCAGCGATGACGCTATTCTGCAAGCACTGGCTAAAGCCGAATCCCCCAGTCAGGTTTTAGCGCTACTGACTGGATCGACGACCAATACGCCAGCAGCCGTGGAGTTGCACGAGGGTGAGCAGGCAACGTTTGTCATCCATAATCCGCATGGTTTACATGCCAGACCCAGTGCGGTACTGGTGAAGTTTATCAAACAGTTTCAAAGCCACATTACGGTAGAAAATCTGGATAGCGCCTCCGGCCCGGTGGACGGGAAAAACCTGATGCGAGTGGTGTCGCTCGGCGCGAAAAAGGGGCATCGCTTGTTGTTCCGGGCGCAGGGCGAAGATGCACAGCAGGCACTACGTGAAATCGGGGAGCTTATCGCCTCTGGTGCAGGCGAGATGATCACCGTTCCCGTTACCCCACCACCAGAAGTCATGCAGCCAAAGCGCAGTTGGCTATCTCGATTGTTTAATTAGCCTTCATTTGTTCCTCCGTGCCCGCTCCGGCGGGTACGGTTTTTCATGACAAAGTGAAGTTACAGACATTACACACCATTTCGTTACCTTACATTTCCTTTCGCAACTTTCATTTATCAGATCAAAATCACAAAACAACATTACGAAAGCCTATAAATTCTTTCGAAGAAGAAAAACGAAAGAACTCGGAGATAAAAGTGAAAGAAATAATTGCTCGTCATAAAGCAGGAGAACATCTGGGCATCTGTTCAGTTTGTTCTGCTCATCCCCTGGTTATCGAATCAGCTCTGCTTTTCGATCTCAATACTGACAACAAGGTATTGATTGAAGCCACATCCAATCAGGTGAATCAGTTTGGCGGTTATACCGGAATGAAACCGGCTGATTTTCGTGATTTTGTTTATGGCATTGCTCAGGAAGTGGGATTTCCACGTGAGCGGTTGATTCTTGGCGGCGATCATTTAGGGCCTAACTGCTGGCAGAACGAACCGGCAGCGGCGGCAATGGAAAAGTCAGTTGAGTTAATAAAAGCGTATGTAGCCGCTGGTTTTAGCAAAATTCACCTGGACGCGTCGATGTCCTGCGCTGACGACCCGACACCGTTGGATCCGATGGTCGTTGCACGCCGTGCCGCCGTGCTTTGTAAAGCAGCAGAAGAGACCGCAAACGAAGAACAAAAATGCCATCTGACTTATGTCATCGGCACGGAAGTGCCCGTTCCTGGCGGTGAAGCCAGTACCATCGGCAGCGTTCATGTCACCCGCGAAGTCGATGCTGCCCGTACGCTGGAAACTCACCAAATCGCGTTTCGTGAATCAGGTCTGGAAGAAGCACTGTCACGCGTGATCGCCATTGTGGTGCAGCCGGGCGTTGAATTTGATCATACCCAGATTATTCATTATCAGCCGCAGGCGGCACAGGCGCTCTCCGCATGGATAAAAGAAACGCCGATGGTCTATGAAGCGCATTCGACTGATTATCAGACGCGACAGGCCTACCGTGCGCTGGTACGCGATCATTACGCCATTCTGAAGGTCGGCCCGGCGCTCACTTTCGCGCTGCGCGAAGCCATTTTCGCACTTGCGCAAATGGAAAACGAGCTGATCTCCCCGGAACAACGTAGTCGGGTACTGGAGGTCATTGATGAAGTTATGCTAAACGAACCGGGCTACTGGAAAAAATACTACCGTCCAACCTGGAGCCAGGCGATGGTCGACATTCACTTTAGTTTGTCTGACCGTATTCGCTATTACTGGCCGCACCCGCGTATTCGTCAAAGCGTAGAGAAGTTAATCGCCAATCTGAACAACGTCACATTGCCGCTGGGATTAATTAGCCAGTTTATGCCCGTACAGTTTGAACGCCTGTCTGAGGGCGTGCTCACCCCTACGCCGCATAACCTGATTATTGACAAAATTCAGGATGTTCTGCGCGCTTATCGCTTCGGTTGCACGCCGGATGTCGCCTGAATAATGGAGAATTTATGAGCCAACTATTTGTCCGAACCGGAATCACATTCGACTCGAGCCAACAGGCGCTGGCGCACATTGGCAAAGAGATGCTGGCGAAAGGCGTGGTACATGATAGTTATCCGCAGGCGCTGGTGGAACGTGAAGCGTCTTTTCCTACCGGCATTGCGCTGGAGCGTCACGCCGTCGCTATCCCTCATTGCGAGGCGGTTCATGCGAAATCACCCGCTATCTATCTGATTCGTCCAGATAAGCCGGTCATGTTTCAACAGGCGGATGATGACGAAGAGATTGCCGTTTCGTTAATCATCGCCTTAATCGTTGAAAACCCGGCGGCACAGCTAAAACTTCTGCGCCGTCTGTTCGGGGCATTACAAATCCCGGACACCATAGAAGCCTTACTGAGCGCCCCGGATGCCGAACTGGCGTCGTGCTTTGAGCACAAAGTCCTTACGGCTGAGCAGTGCGTCCAGGTTTGATAATAAATTGATAATAATGAGGAATACCCTATGAAACGTAAAGTAATTGTGGCCTGTGGCGGTGCGGTTGCAACCTCAACGATGGCTGCGGAAGAAATTAAAGAGCTATGTGATGCCAACCATATTGAGCTCGACTTAGTGCAGTGCCGGGTCACCGAAATCGAAACCTATATGGACGGCGCCGATCTTATCTGTACCACTGCCAGGGTCGATCGCGCCTTCGGCGATATTCCCGTCGTTCACGGTATGCCTTTTGTTTCCGGCGTGGGTATTGAAGCATTACAGCAAAAAATTCTGTCCATTCTCATGGGGTAACGTATGTTTAGCGAAATAATGCGTTATATCCTCGACTTAGGCCCAACGGTGATGTTGCCTCTGGTGATCATCGTGTTCTCTAAACTGCTGGGAATGAAGCTTGGGGATTGTTTTAAATCGGGTTTGCATATTGGTATCGGCTTCGTGGGTATTGGTCTGGTCATCGGCCTGATGCTGGATTCTATCGGCCCCGCGGCGAAAGCCATGGCGGAACATTTCCAAATCAATCTCCACGTTATTGACGTCGGCTGGCCAGGTTCATCGCCCATGACCTGGGCGTCACAAATCGCGCTGGTCGCGATCCCTGTCGCCATCGGGGTTAACGTCCTGATGCTAGTGACCCGCATGACCCGCGTGGTGAATGTCGATATCTGGAATATCTGGCACATGACCTTCACGGGCGCCATGCTGCATCTGGCGACCGGTTCATACTGGCTGGGGATTCTGGGCGTTGTGGTTCATGCCGCCTTTGTCTACAAACTGGGGGACTGGTTTGCCAAAGATACCCGCGACTATTTTGGCCTCGAGGGGATTGCTATCCCACACGGTTCATCCGCGTACCTGGGCCCCGTGGCGGTGCTCGTTGATACCATTATCGAGAAAATTCCGGGCCTCAATCGTATTCACTTTAGCGCAGACGATGTCCAGAAACGCTTCGGACCGTTTGGCGAGCCGGTGACTGTCGGCTTCGTGATGGGGCTGGTGATTGGTGTACTGGCAGGCTACGACGCTAAAGCCGTTCTGCAACTGGCGGTCAAAACTGCAGCGGTGATGCTGCTTATGCCACGCGTCATTAAACCTATTATGGATGGCCTAACGCCTATCGCGAAACATGCGCGTAAACGTCTACAGGCCAAATTTGGCGGGCAGGAGTTCCTGATAGGCCTTGATCCAGCGCTACTGCTCGGTCATACCTCTGTTGTCTCCGCGAGCCTGATATTCATTCCGCTGACCATCCTGATTGCCGTCTTAGTACCGGGGAACCAGGTGCTGCCGTTCGGCGACCTCGCCACCATCGGTTTCTTTATTGCGATGGCGGTTGCGGTACACCAGGGCAACCTGTTCCGCACGCTGATTTCAGGTGTCATTATTATGGGTATCACCCTGTGGATAGCCACCCAGACGATTGGCCTGCATACCCAACTGGCTGCCAATGCCGGAGCGCTAAAAGCTGGCGGACAAGTCGCCTCGCTGGATCAGGGCGGTTCTCCCATCACCTGGCTGCTGATTCAACTTTTTACCTGGCAGAATATCGTCGGCTTCGCCGTCATTGCCATTATCTATCTGGCCGGCGTACTGCTGACCTGGCGTCGCGCCCGACAATTTGTCGCGGCTGAGAAAGCCACGGCGCTACAGCAAAGTCAAATCGCCTCTTAATTTTAGGGGAGCAATCGCTCCCCTCACCTTCCTGGAGAATGTTATGAAATCAGTGGTTATTCACGCTGAGGGAGACGTGCGCGTTGAAGAACGTCCCTTACCACAACTGCAAGCCGAGGACGATGTGTTGGTCAAGGTCGTTAGCTCAGGGCTTTGCGGGTCAGATATCCCGCGTATTTTCGCGCAGGGCGCCCATTATTATCCTATTACGTTAGGCCATGAATTCAGCGGCTACGTTGAATCCTACGGCACAGGCGTAACGGATATGCAGCCTGGCGATGCCGTCGCTTGTGTCCCGCTTCTTCCCTGCTTTCACTGTCCGCAATGCGAACGCGGTTACTTTTCTTTATGCAAACAGTATCAGTTTGTAGGATCGCGCAGCGAAGGCGGTAATGCGGAATATGTGGTGGTCAAACGGGCCAATCTTTTCCGCTTGCCGTCTGATATGCCGATTGAAGATGGCGCGTTTATCGAACCGATTACCGTGGGCTTACACGCCTTTCATCTGGCGCAGGGCTGCGAGGGGAAAAACGTAATTATCGTTGGTGCCGGGACAATTGGCCTGCTGGCCTTACAGTGCGCGCGGGAACTGGGCGCGCGAAGCGTAACGGCGATTGATATCAATCCGCAGAAACTGGAACTGGCGAAAGCGCTCGGCGCAACGCATACCTGTAATAGCCGGGAAATGACCGCCGACGACATCCAGACCGCGTTGTCCGACATTCAGTTTGATCAACTGGTTCTCGAAACGGCAGGAACTCCCCAGACCGTCTCGCTGGCTATCGATATCGCCGGGCCGCGCGCGCAACTGGCGCTGGTGGGGACGTTACATCACGATCTCACCCTGACAACGCGTACATTCGGGCTAATTTTGCGTAAAGAGCTCACGCTCCTCGGCAGTTGGATGAACTACTCCGCGCCATGGCCAGGAGAAGAATGGGAAACCGCAGCGCGCCTGTTGGCTGAAAAACGTCTTCAACTGGCCCCTCTCATTGCCCATCGCGGCGATGCGGAAAGCTTTGCAGAAGCAGTCAAAGCGCTTAATGGCGCGCCCATGCAGGGCAAAATCTTACTTCAACTTTCCTGATGGTACGAGCCAGCAACCTGCGCTGGCTCACATTTCCTTTCGAAATTTAGCGTTCACCTTTCGCAATCCTTCGATTAAACTAGTTACAGTTAATTATCAGGCAAATCAATATGAACTCATTTGAGCGAAGAAATAAAATTGTCGACCTGATTAATACGCAAGGCAGCGTGCTGGTGATGGACCTTTCAAATACCTTTGGTATTTCTGAAGTGACTATCCGTGCTGACCTGCGTCTGCTGGAAGAGAAAGGCCTTGTCACCCGTTTTCATGGCGGCGCGGCAAAACCGGGAAGTCATCTGGCGGAAGGCGACAATCAGGAAGTCATTCTGGAAGATCGGTATCAACTCGCCAGCGATCCGAAAAAGCGGATTGCCCAGGCGGCTGCGGCAATGGTTGAAGAAGGAATGACCATCATTCTGGATAGCGGGAGCACAACATTACTGATTGCGGAAGCGCTCGCGCGAAAAAGCAATATTACGGTGATCACTAACAGCTTGCCTGCCGCTTTTACGCTATCAGAAAATAAAGATCTCACGCTGGTGGTTTGCGGCGGTACGGTACGGCATAAAACCCACTCAATGCACGGCACGATTGCGGAACGATCGCTACACGGCATCAGCGCCGATGTCATGTTTGTCGGGGCGGATGGCATTGATGCGACAAACGGTATTACCACGTTTAACGAAGGTTATTCCATTAGCGGCGTCATGGCGGCGGCGGCGCACAAAGTTATCGCGGTACTGGACGCGACCAAATTTAACCGTCGCGGCTTTAACCAGGTATTGCCGATGGACAAGATCGACTGTGTGATAACCGATGACACCATCAGCAAACAGGATAAAGCGGCATTAGCGAAAACAGGCGTGGAATTAATGATCGTCTAAAAAGGAGTCGGTTATGCATTGCTGATCGCGAGAGTAAGCCCAAAGGAAAGGTCCGGTCCGCTATCACCGCCCAATGCCCCCATCACTTTACCCACATCAATCACCTGATTGAGTATTAACGCGATGGCGATAAAAGGCGGTTCCCGGGCGCTCGCTTTTATTCTTCCTGCTGCTCCAGCGCATACTTATACAGCGCATTTTTCTTCACGCCGTGAATTTCTGCTGCCAGCGCCGCCGCTTTTTTCAGCGGCAGTTCTGCCTGTAGCAGCGCCAGCGTGCGCAGCGCGTCGGCGGGCAGGTCGTCTTCTTGCGCTTTATGGCCTTCGACAATCAGCACCATTTCGCCTTTGCGACGGTTTTCATCTTCTTTGACCCACGCCAGCAGCTCGCCGACCGGCGCGCCGTGAATGGTTTCCCAGGTTTTGGTCAGCTCACGCGCCAGCACCACATAACGGGATTCTCCCAATACCGCGACGATATCTTCCAGGCTATCTAACAGGCGGTGGGTTGACTCATAAAAAATCAGCGTTCGCGGTTCCGTTTCAATGGCTTTTAGCGCATCACGGCGGCCTTTGGATTTCGCCGGTAAAAAGCCTTCATAGCAGAAACGGTCGGATGGCAGGCCAGCGGCGCTCAGGGCGGCAATCGCCGCACACGGCCCCGGTAGCGGCACCACGCGAATCCCCGCTTCGCGACAAGTACGCACCAGGTGGTAGCCCGGATCGTTAATCAGCGGCGTACCGGCGTCGGAAACCAGCGCAATGTTCTGCCCTTCTTTTAGCTTCGCGACCAGCGTTTCCGCTTTTTGTTGTTCGTTATGGTCGTGCAGCGCAAACAACCGGGCATTAATCCCAAAATGTTGCAGCAATAAACCGGTGTGACGAGTATCCTCGGCGGCAATCAGATCTACAGCCTGTAACACCTCCAACGCACGCTGGGTAATATCCGCCAGATTACCGATAGGAGTAGGTACAATAAAGAGTTGGCCCTGAGAATTATCCGCCGATTCGTTTTGTTTCATTGTGTCGTCCGTATTGCCGATTTAATATTGAGCATTGCGTAAAAAAATATCACTGGATACAGTATGGTACCCTCAACATTTTCTCGTTTGAACGCCGCACGCGCGCTGCCTGTCGTCCTGGCTGCGCTACTTTTCGCCGGGTGCGGCACCCAGGCGCCAGATCAAAGCGCAGCCTATATGCAGGGTTCAGCGCAAGCTGACTCCGCCTTTTACCTGCATCAGATGCAGCAAAGCGCAGATGATAGCAAGACCAACTGGCAATTACTCGCCATTCATGCACTGCTGAAAGAAGGAAAAAGCCAGCAGGCCGTCGACCTGTTCAACCAACTCCCGCAAAATCTGAACGATGCCCAGCGTCGCGAACAGTCTTTATTAGCGGTAGAAATCAAACTGGCGCAAAAAGATGTCGCAGGCGCGCAGGCCTTGCTGGATAAACTAAAACCCGCCGACTTTGCGCCAAATCAGCAAGCGCGTTACTGGCAGGCGCAGATCGTTGCCAGCCAGGGACGCCCGTCGCTTACCTTGTTGCGGGCGTTAATCGCCCAAGAACCGCTACTGGCGGCGAAAGATAAACAAAAAAATATCGACGCCACCTGGCAGGCGCTCTCCGCCATGACGCCGGATCAGGCCAGGACGCTGGTTATCAACGCTGATGAAAATGTGCTTCAGGGCTGGCTGGATCTGCAACGCGTCTGGTTTGACAACCGCAACGATCCAGACATGCTGAAAGCCGGGATCGCCGACTGGCAAAAACGCTACCCGCAAAATCCGGGGGCGAAAATGCTGCCGACGCAGCTCGTCAATGTACAACGTTTTAAACCAGCTTCCACCAGCAAAATCGCTCTGCTGCTGCCGCTGAACGGTCAGGCTGCCGTGTTTGGCCGTACCATCCAGCAAGGTTTCGAAGCCGCGAAAAACCTCGGCACCCAGGCGGTGGAGATGCAGCCTGCCGCCGCTCCTGACGCGCCGGTCGAACCTGGCGTGGAGGAGACGCAACCACAAATGACCAACGGCGTCGCCAGTCCGTCGCAGGCCTCGGTGAGCGATCTGACTGATGACGCTCCAGCCCAGTCCGCTACGCCAGTCAGCGCGCCACAAACTCCCCCTGCTACAGCAAGCGCGCCGGCGGATCCCTCCGCTGAATTAAAAATCTACGATACCTCTTCCCAGCCGTTGGATCAGGTGCTCGCTCAGGTTCAGCAAGACGGCGCCAGTATCGTGGTCGGGCCGCTGTTGAAAAACAATGTGGAAGCGCTGATGAAAAGCAACACGCCGCTCAACGTGCTGGCGCTCAACCAGCCGGAAACGGTACGTAGCTTCCCTAATATCTGCTATTTCGCGCTCTCTCCAGAAGATGAAGCCCGTGACGCGGCGCATCATATTTATGACCAGGGCAAGCAGTCGCCGCTGCTGTTGATTCCACGCAGCGCGCTTGGCGATCGCGTGGCGAACGCCTTCACCCAGGAGTGGCAAAAACTGGGCGGCGGCATCGTGTTACAGCAAAAATTCGGCTCCGTAGCCGAGCTGAAAATGGGCGTGAACGGCGGCGCGGGTATCGCGTTGACGGGCAGTCCGGTCGCCGCCAGCGTGCCTGCGCAGCCTGGCGTCACCATTGGCGGTCTGACCATCCCTGCGCCGCCGACCGACGCGCAAATCACCGGCGGCGGACGCGTAGACGCGGTCTATATTCTGGCTACGCCGGAAGAGATTGGCTTTATCAAACCGATGATCGCCATGCGTAACGGCACCCAGAGCGGCGCGACGCTGTATGCCAGCTCTCGCAGCGCGCAAGGCACCTCCGGCCCCGACTTCCGTCTGGAAATGGAGGGTTTACAATACAGTGAAATTCCTATGCTGGCAGGCGGCAATATGCCGTTGATGCAGCAGGCGCTGAGCGCTGTACATAACGACTATTCTCTGGCGCGGATGTACGCCATGGGCGTGGATGCCTGGACGCTGGCGAACCACTTTTCGCAGATGCGTCAGGTGCAGGGATTTGAGATCAATGGTAATACCGGCGCATTAACCGCCAGCCCGGATTGTGTGATTAACAGGAAGTTATCATGGCTCAAATACCAGCAAGGGGAGATTGTTCCCGCCAGCTAACGCGTAAACAGGCTGGCGACGCGTGGGAAGCTGCCGCGCGTCGCTGGCTGGAAAGCAAAGGACTGCGGTTTATCGCCGCCAACGTGCGCGAGCGCGGCGGCGAAATCGATCTGATCATGCGCGACGGAAAAACGACGGTTTTTGTTGAGGTCCGCTATCGGCGCTCCGGGCTTTATGGCGGCGCGGCGGCTAGTGTGACCCGCAGCAAGCAACACAAATTATTACATACTGCCCGCTTGTGGCTCGCCCGCCAGAATGGGAGTTTTGATACTGTGGATTGTCGGTTCGATGTGTTAGCCTTCACCGGAAATGAGATTGAGTGGTTTCGGGATGCGTTTAACGACCACTCATAATTGAAGATTTTAAGGATTAGCGTGCTCGAAAGAATCAAAGTTTGCTTTACAGAAAGCATTCAAACTCAAATTGCTGCGGCGGAAGCGCTTCCGGATGCCATTTCCCGCGCCGCCATGACGCTGGTTCATTCCCTGCTTAACGGCAACAAAATCCTCTGTTGTGGAAACGGGACGTCCGCGGCCAACGCACAGCATTTTGCTGCCAGCATGATTAACCGCTTTGAAACGGAGCGACCCAGTTTACCCGCCATTGCACTAAATACCGATAATGTGGTCTTAACTGCGATCGCTAACGATCGCCTGCACGATGAAGTTTATGCAAAACAAGTCCGGGCGCTGGGACATGCAGGCGATGTTTTATTGGCGATCTCTACGCGTGGTAATAGTCGCGATATCGTAAAAGCCGTTGAAGCAGCCGTCACACGTGACATGACCATTGTGGCGCTAACCGGGTATGACGGGGGTGAGCTGGCCGGACTATTAGGGCCGCAGGATGTCGAAATTCGTATCCCTTCACACCACAGCGCGCGCATTCAGGAAATGCATATGCTGACGGTAAACTGCCTGTGCGATTTGATCGATAACACGCTTTTTCCTCACCAGGATGATTAAGGAGTACACATGAAGGCATTTTCGCCGCTCGCAGTCCTTATTTCTGCGTTGCTATTGCAAGGTTGCGTCGCCGCCGCGGTAGTGGGTACGGCAGCCGTCGGCACCAAAGCCGCAACCGACCCGCGTAGCGTGGGCACCCAGGTGGATGACGGAACGCTGGAACTGCGTGTCAGCAGCGCGCTGTCGAAAGATGAGCAAATCAAAAAAGAGACGCGCATCAATGTCACGGCTTATCAGGGCAAAGTTTTGTTAGTGGGCCAGTCGCCAAACAGCGAACTCTCCGCACGCGCTAAACAGATAGCGATGGGCGTTGAAGGCACCACCGAGGTCTATAACGAGATTCGCCAGGGTCAGCCTATCGGCCTGGGGACCGCCTCTAACGATACCTGGATCACCACGAAAGTTCGCTCACAGCTACTGACCAGCGATCAGGTAAAATCGTCAAATGTGAAAGTCACCACCGAGAATGGCGAAGTGTTCCTGCTGGGCCTGGTGACTGAACGTGAAGGTAAAGCGGCAGCAGACATCGCCAGCCGGGTGAGCGGCGTGAAACGCGTGACCACCGCCTTTACGTATATTAAGTAACCGGTGTGCCGGGTGGCGATAAAAATGTGTAAACCGCGTCGCCATCCGGTAAATCATCCGGCTTCGCTACCCCGCTTTTTCCCGCAGTTGCGATGAGGTCAGAATCGTCACGCCTTCTTGTGCTGGCGCCAGCGCTTCCGCCAGCATGGCCCGCGCCACATCCCGCGCATCGATCGATTTCCAGTTTCCTGGCAACAGCCGAAATAGCGGAGCGAAAAGCGTTTCATTCACCCGCCGCGTTGTTCTGTCGCCGAGCAGCATAGAAGGCCGGGCAATCGTCAAACGAGGCCAATTTTGCGCGATTAACGCCTCCTCCATTTCTCCTTTCACCCGATTGTAGAAAAACGGAGAGTGCGCGTTTGCTCCCATTGCGCTGACCACCAACATGTGCTGCGCGCCCAGTCGACGCCCGGTCAGCGCGGTATCAACCACCAGCGTATAATCCGCATGAATAAACGCCGCTTTACTTCCCGCTTCACGCCGGGTCGTGCCCAGGCAGCAAAAAACAATATCTACCGGGTCGGTCACCTGAGCTAACGCGTCGGTAAGCTGCGGATCGTGAGGGTTATAAACGCCGACAATATCCGTCAGCGGGCGACGCGTCGGCGCGGCGATAGCGCTCACCTGCGGCGTGTTGATTAACATTCTCAGCAGATGTCCGCCGACCAGTCCGGTCGCGCCGGTAATCAGTACCTGACTCATCCTCGCTCCTTTACAGATTTGTCCACCTTGCACTCTCGGCCCTATCGACCAGGCTTAATAGTCTACGAGGTAAGTATCCATCATTGTGGAAAATTTGCCTTACCCGACGCCACCACTGCGGAGGAAACGCATGAGTAAGAAAATTGCCGTTTTGATTACCGATGAATTTGAAGATTCAGAATTTACCTCGCCGGCTGCAGAATTCCGTCAGGCCGGCCATGAGGTCATCACCATCGAAAAAGAGGCGGGTAAAACGGTGAAAGGAAAAAAAGGCAAGGCCAGCGTCACCATTGATAAGGCTATTGATGACGTTCGTCCCGACGAGTTCGACGCCTTGCTATTGCCGGGAGGTCATTCGCCGGACTACCTGCGCGGCGACAGCCGTTTCGTGGATTTTACCCGCGATTTCGTTAACAGCGGTAAACCGGTTTTTGCCATTTGCCACGGCCCACAGTTGTTGATCAGCGCCGATGTCATTCGTGGCCGCAAACTCACGGCGGTGAAACCGATTATTATCGATGTGAAGAATGCGGGCGCGGAATTTTACGATCAGGAAGTCGTCGTCGATAAAGATCAGCTGGTGACCAGCCGCACGCCTGACGACCTGCCGGCATTTAACCGCGAGGCGCTACGCCTGCTGGGCGCGTGAGTCGCGTAACCAGTGCAGTTTTTTACCAAACCCCAGCGTGTTGTCGGTGAATTTAATCTCATCCAGCCGGATTTCCCATACCGGCGCTGGCAGCACCCTGGCGACCGGGAAGCGACGAAGGTAAGCTTTACGCGCGGCGTCGCTCTCCTGCCCCTCCAGACGGCGAATTTCCCCTTTAAACTGCACGCCGCGAATGCGCGCCACCGTTTTCGGCTGACCATTGACCGTTCCCGCAACTGGCGCGCACGCGCCGGACATTTGCGCATGGCGGGTTTTATCATCCGTTAACAGATACAGCGCGACGTTTTGCGCATCGAACAAATAAAACGCATTGGCGCACCACAGCTCTCCCTCATGGTGTACGCACCAGGTCACCACGTGTTGTTTCGCCAGCCAACGGCCAATAGCGGTAAGTGTGTCCATCTTTATTCTCGCTTATACTGGGAACCTGAAAATTATCATGCTGATGGCGACAATGACACCCTGGTATCTGTATCTGATTCGTACCGCAGACAATGCGCTTTACACCGGAATAACCACCGATGTGGCGCGTCGCTACAGGCAGCATCAAACGGGAAAAGGCGCAAAAGCATTACGGGGAAAAGGCGAGTTAACGCTGGCGTTTGCGGCGCAGGTCGGCGATCGCTCGCTGGCCCTGCGCATAGAGTATCGCATCAAACAGCTCACAAAGCGCCAGAAGGAGCGCCTTGTGACGGAACGCGAAGCGTTTGAGGCGCTGCTGTCCAGCCTGCAAACGCCGGTGCTTAAAAACGATTGAAGTGGTCGTGATACTCCACCAGCCCCGTCACGCCTTCCAGCGCATCCTCAGCCAAACGGTGTACCTGGAAAGCGCTTTCCGTACCGGGCCAACGGCAGTGAAGATCGTAATGCGCGGCCAGTTCAAAACCGAAGCGGCTATATAACGCCGGGTCGCCCAGCGTCACGACCGCCGCGTAGCCGAACTCGTTGAGCGAATCCAGCCCTTCATACACTAACTGGCGCGCCAGCCCTTGCCCGCGATACTTTTCATCGACCGCCAGCGGCGCCATGCCGACCCACTGTAAATCTTCGCCCTGCACATCAACCGGGCTAAAGGCGACATAGCCCACCACCTGACCTTCATCATCCGTGGCCACCAGTCCGAGCGTCAGAAAACCATCTTCACGCAAATCGTGAACCAGCTTCGCTTCCGCATCGCTTTCGAATGAACGGCGTAACAGCGCATCAATACCAGGCGCATCAATGGGTATTTCTACTCGAATTAGCATGGTTCACCTACCGAGGTCTGTTTGGTTTCCGGCGAGTTTTTCATACCCGCCTCAACAAAATCCGCCAGTTGCAGCAGCATAACGTGTAACGCTTTCGGCATCTGCTCCAGTTCGATGGCGTCCATCAGATTCTTCACATACAACCCTAACTCAGTATCGCCTTCAATGACCAGTCGACGCTGGAAAAAGAGCGTATCCGGGTCCTGTTTACGGGCAGCTATCATTAGCAGATCGCTGGCGTCGGCGCTAAAACTGACGTCGGCATCTGCCTGCTGGCTAACGATCAGTTTTTCATTTTCAACCGTGGTATACCATTTTAAGTCGATGTCACGAACATGAATGCTTAACCAACGACCTTCGAGGAATTCCAGCTCTCCATCGGCCAGCGCCTGACGAAACTGCCAGCTCAGAACCTGTTCCAGAACCTGGCGCTTTAGCGCAAAGGGCGTCAGTTTAACCGGTACACTCATCAGAGACGGGCCAGCATGGACTAAGCGTGAACGCAGTTTATCTAACACGAGCTTTACTCCCTGTTTCAATAGTCCTGTTATTTTGCCATATCCAATAAATCACATGGCGGCGTAAATCAACAATTGGGTCTGATTTTCTACCCCATTATTGGTGTTACCAATACGCCTTTAACTGCCTTAAATCAAAAATTGTCGCAGCAAGGTTAACTAAAATCCCTGTTCGTTAACAATTTTGCGTCTCAGACGTAACCCTCAGGATAAATTATGGAGCTGCTCTGCCCTGCCGGAAATCTCCCGGCGCTGAAGGCGGCCATCGAAAACGGCGCTGACGCCGTTTATATCGGGTTAAAAGACGATACCAATGCCCGTCATTTTGCCGGCCTTAACTTTACCGAAAAAAAATTGCAGGAAGCGGTGAGTTTTGTTCACCAGCATCGCCGCAAATTACACATCGCCATTAATACTTTTGCGCATCCGGACGGCTATGCCCGCTGGCAGCGCGCCGTGGATATGGCGGCGCAGCTTGGCGCCGACGCGCTGATTCTCGCCGACCTCGCTATGCTGGAATATGCCGCAGAGCGTTACCCACATATTGAGCGCCATGTTTCCGTTCAGGCCTCGGCAACCAACGAAGAGGCGATTCGCTTTTATCACCGCAACTTTGATGTCCACCGCGTAGTACTGCCGCGTGTACTGTCGATTCACCAGGTAAAACAACTGGCCCGCGTCACGCCGGTGCCGCTGGAGGTATTCGCGTTTGGCAGCCTGTGCATTATGGCGGAAGGTCGCTGCTATCTTTCTTCCTACCTGACGGGGGAGTCGCCCAATACCGTCGGCGCCTGCTCTCCCGCCCGCTTTGTCCGTTGGCAGCAAACGCCGCAGGGGCTGGAATCGCGCCTGAATGATGTCCTGATTGACCGTTACCAGGATGGCGAAAACGCGGGCTACCCAACGCTGTGCAAAGGCCGCTATTTAGTGGACGGCGAGCGCTATCACGCGCTGGAGGAGCCAACCAGCCTGAACACGCTGGAACTGCTGCCGGAGCTCATGGCGGCGAACATCGCTTCGGTGAAGATCGAAGGCCGCCAGCGCAGCCCGGCCTACGTTAGCCAGGTGGCGAAAGTGTGGCGCCAGGCGATCGATCGCTGCAAAGCCGCCCCGCAAAACTTCGTTCCACAGCGCGACTGGATGGAGACGCTCGGCGCGATGTCCGAAGGCACCCAAACCACGCTTGGCGCATATCACCGTAAATGGCAGTGAGAGGAGCTATGAAATATTCCTTAGGACCGGTGCTTTATTACTGGCCGAAAGAGACGCTGGAAGATTTTTATCAGCAGGCCGCAAAAAGCAGCGCTGATGTCATTTATCTGGGCGAAGCGGTGTGCAGCAAGCGTCGCGCAACCAAAGTCGGCGACTGGCTGGAAATGGCGAAATCCCTCGCCGCCAGCGGTAAGCAGGTGGTGCTCTCCACCCTGGCGCTGGTACAGGCGTCATCTGAATTAAGCGAGCTGAAACGCTATGTGGACAACGGCGATTTTCTGCTGGAAGCCAGCGATCTTGGCGTGGTGAATCTGTGCGCCGAGCGCAAACTGCCGTTTGTCGCCGGCCATGCGCTGAACTGCTACAACGCGGTCACGCTGCGCCGGTTGCTGAAAGAAGGCATGGTACGCTGGTGTATGCCGGTGGAGCTGTCCCGCGACTGGCTGGTGAATTTGCTTAATCAGTGCGATGAACTGGGCATCCGCAATCAGTTTGAAGTGGAAGTGTTGAGCTACGGGCATCTGCCGCTGGCCTACTCCGCTCGCTGCTTTACCGCCCGTTCGGAAGACCGCCCGAAAGATGAGTGCGAAACCTGCTGTATCAAGTATCCAAACGGTCGTGACGTGCTCTCGCAAGAGAATCAGCAGGTGTTTGTGCTTAACGGTATTCAGACCATGAGCGGCTATGTCTATAACCTTGGCAACGAACTGACGTCGATGCAGGGATTGGTCGATATCGTGCGGCTGTCGCCGTTGGGGACGGAGATATTTGCCATGCTTGATGCCTTTCGCGCTAACGAAAACGGCGGCGCACCATTACCGCTTGCCGCCCATAGCGACTGTAACGGCTACTGGAAGCGGCTGGCCGGGCTGGAGCTACAGGCCTAGCCGGATGGCGGCATAAAGACCTTATCCGGCCTATAAATAGCGATCCCGTAGGCCCGATAAGCGCAGTACCATCGGGCATTGTTTTTGCCGTCAGTCTCATAAAGCTCACTTTGTTAACAACATTCGCTAATCTTTAATGCAGTATTAAAAGATTAACCGGTAACAAAGTGAGCCGTTATGACTGACAAAACTATTCCGTTCTCGGTGCTGGATCTGGCGCCGATCCCTGAAGGAGCTTCGGCAAAAGAAGCCTTCACGCACTCGCTTGATCTCACACGGCTGGCTGAAAAGCGCGGCTATCACCGCTACTGGCTGGCGGAACATCACAACATGACCGGTATCGCCAGCGCGGCGACCTCGGTATTGATTGGTTATCTGGCGGCCAATACCACAACATTACATCTTGGCTCCGGCGGCGTGATGCTGCCTAACCATTCACCGCTGGTGATTGCCGAGCAGTTCGGCACGCTGAATACGCTCTACCCGGGACGTATCGACTTAGGATTGGGACGCGCGCCGGGTAGCGATCAGCCGACGATGCGCGCGCTGCGTCGCCATATGAGCGGCAATATCGATAACTTTCCACGCGATGTCGCAGAGCTGGTGGACTGGTTCGACGCTCGCGATCCTAATCCGCATGTGCGCCCGGTGCCCGGCTACGGCGAGCAGATCCCGGTCTGGCTGCTGGGCTCCAGCCTGTATAGCGCGCAACTGGCGGCCCAGCTTGGCCTGCCGTTCGCCTTTGCTTCGCATTTCGCGCCGGATATGTTGTTCCAGGCGCTGCATCTGTACCGTACCCAGTTCAAACCTTCAGCGCGGCTGGAAAAACCGTACGCGATGGTGTGTATCAATATTATCGCCGCCGACAGCAACCGCGACGCCGAATTCCTGTTTACCTCCATGCAGCAGGCTTTTGTGAAGCTACGCCGTGGAGAAACCAGCCAGCTGCCGCCGCCGATTGAGAATATGGAGAACTTCTGGTCGCCATCCGAGCAGTATAGCGTGCAGCAGGCGCTGAGTATGTCGCTGGTCGGCGATAAAGCGAAGGTGCGCCACGGGCTGGTGTCCATTCTGCGCGAAACCCAGGCAGATGAAATTATGGTAAACGGGCAGATTTTCGATCATCAGGCGCGGCTGCATTCGTTTGATTTGGCGATGGATGTTAGGGAAGAGTTGTTGGGATAGTGCGTTGTTTTGCCCGGTGGAGCTTCGCTTACTGGGCCTACAGCATCAAGTAGGCCGGATAAGGTGCAACCGCCATCCGGCACAATAACGTTACTGGTACACCGGCAGCAAATTAAAGCTCGACAGAATATGGATAACCGCGTTGCCAACACCGAAGACCAGAATCAGGGCAATCATCGGTTTACCGCCCCAGACGCGGAATTTCGGGCTGCCGAAACGTTCGCGAGATTTACGCGCCAACAGCGCAGGCACAATGGCCGCCCAGATGGTCGCCGCAAGACCGGCATAACCAATGGCGTAGAGGAAACCGTTCGGGTACAGCAGGCCACCGACAATCGGCGGCACGAAGGTCAGCAGCGCCGTTTTAAAACGCCCCATTGCCGAGTCATCAAAACCAAACAGATCCGCCAGATAGTCAAACAGCCCCAGCGTCACGCCAAGGAAGGAACTGGCGACAGCAAAGTTAGAGAACACCACCAGCAGCAGATCCAGGCTGCGGCTGTTCAGCACGCCGCTCAACGCCTGTACCAGCACATCAATATTGCCGCCTTTCTGCGCAATGCCGATAAATTCCGGACGCGGGATGTTGCCCATCGTCCCCAGCAGCCAGACGGAATAGAGCGCCAGCGCCAGTAACGTCCCATAAATCAGGCATTTGACGATGGTGCGCGGATCTTTGCCGTAATATTTCATCAGGCTCGGTACGTTACCGTGATAACCAAAAGAGGCCAGACAAAATGGCAGCGTCATCAACAGGTACGGCGTATATGACGCGTGGCTTTCAGCCACGTTAAACAATGTGGTCGGCGTGACGTGCCCCAACAGGCTGCCGAAGGTCAGGAAGAAAGTAATCACTTTCGCGCCCAGCACAATCGCCGTCATCCGGCTGACCGCCTTCGTACTCAGCCACACAACAAACGCCACCAGCAGCGCAAAGGCAAAACCTGCCGCTCGCGCCGGAACGTTCAGCGACATCTCAGCAAAGGTATGATGCAGAATTGAGCCGCTCGCCGAGATATAGGCGTAAGTCAGGATGTAGAGCACAAAGGCAATGGAAATACCGTTGACAATGTTCCAGCCTTTCCCCAACAGATCTTTGGTGATGGTGTCGAAACTCGAACCAATGCGGTAGTTAAGGTTGGCTTCGAGGATCATCAGCCCGGAGTGCAGCATACAAAACCAGGTAAAGACCAGTGCCGCCATCGACCAGAAGAACCACGCCCCGGACATAACCACCGGCAGGGAGAACATCCCCGCGCCAATGATGGTGCCGCCGATAATCACCACGCCGCCAAGCAGCGAAGGTGACGTTTGGGTGGTGGTAAGTGTTGCCATTCAGCTCTCTCTCCAGTCATTTATAGTGTGACTATCTCTCAATACGCTGCACTGTACCAGTACACGAGTACAAAAGAAATAAAAAAAGCCCCGATTGTGACGATCGGGGCTGTATATTTTACTTTACGCTGTGAATGCGCAGGTCAGCGTGAGTTACGCATCACCGCCGAAACGACGGCGACCGGTAGAGTCATCACGACGCGGACCACGGCTTTCACGACGCTCGCCGCTGAAGCGACGACCATCACCACGACCACCTTCACGACGTTCACCGCTGAAATTACGACCGCCTTCACGACGTTCGCCACTGAAGCTACGACCACCGCCGCGACGTTCGCCGCCCGCGTGCGGAACCGCATCACCCAGCAGCTGCATATTCATCGGCTTGTTCAGAATGCGGGTACGCGTGAAGTGCTGGAGCACTTCGCCCGGCATACCTTTCGGCAGCTCGATGGTGGAGTGAGACGCGAACAGCTTAATGTTACCAATGTAACGGCTGCTGATGTCGCCTTCGTTAGCGATAGCGCCCACGATATGACGAACTTCAACGCCGTCATCACGGCCCACTTCAATGCGGTATAACTGCATATCGCCAACGTCACGACGTTCACGACGCGGACGTTCTTCACGGTCGCCACGCGGGCCACGGTCATTACGATCGCGCGGGCCACGGTCGTCACGGTCACGGAATTCACGCTTAGGACGCATCGGCGCATCCGGCGGCAGGATCAGCGGACGCTCGCCCTGCGCCATTTTCAGCAGTGCGGCAGCCAGCGTTTCGAGATCCAGCTCTTCGCCTTCAGCAGACGGCTGGATTTTCGCCAGCAGCGCACGGTACTGATCCAGATCGCTGCTTTCCAGTTGCTGCTGAACTTTCGCGGCGAATTTTTCCAGACGGCGTTTACCCAGCAGTTCTGCGTTCGGCAGTTCCACTTCCGGAATGGTCAGCTTCATGGTGCGTTCGATGTTGCGCAGCAGACGACGCTCGCGGTTCTCAACGAACAGCAGCGCGCGACCGGCGCGACCCGCACGGCCGGTACGACCGATACGGTGAACGTAGGACTCGGAGTCCATCGGAATATCGTAGTTCACCACCAGGCTGATACGTTCAACGTCCAGACCACGTGCCGCAACGTCGGTAGCGATCAGGATGTCCAGACGACCATCTTTCAGGCGTTCCAGAGTCTGCTCACGCAGCGCCTGGTTCATATCGCCATTCAACGCGGCGCTGTTGTAGCCGCTACGTTCCAGCGCTTCTGCTACTTCCAGGGTCGCGTTTTTGGTACGCACGAAGATAATCGCCGCATCAAAGTCTTCCGCTTCCAGGAAACGCACCAGCGCTTCGTTTTTACGCATACCCCAGACAGTCCAGTAGCTCTGGCTGATGTCAGGACGGGTAGTCACGCTGGACTGAATGCGCACTTCCTGCGGCTCTTTCATAAAGCGGCGGGTAATGCGACGAATCGCTTCCGGCATGGTGGCGGAGAACAGAGCGGTCTGATGACCTTCCGGGATCTGCGCCATAATAGTTTCAACGTCTTCGATGAAGCCCATACGCAGCATTTCGTCGGCTTCATCCAGCACCAGACCACTCAGTTTAGAGAGGTCGAGGGTGCCGCGTTTTAAGTGATCAAGCAGACGTCCCGGCGTACCGACAACGATCTGCGGCCCCTGACGCAGGGCGCGTAACTGCACGTCATAACGCTGACCGCCGTACAGGGCAACCACGTTTACGCCGCGCATGTGTTTAGAGAAATCCGTCATGGCTTCGGCAACCTGTACCGCCAGTTCGCGGGTCGGCGCCAGCACCAGAATCTGAGGTGCCTTCAGCTCAGGATCAAGATTGTTGAGCAGCGGTAAAGAGAACGCTGCGGTTTTGCCGCTACCGGTCTGGGCCATGCCCAGCACGTCGCGACCGCCCAGCAGATGCGGAATGCACTCTGCCTGGATTGGAGATGGTTTTTCGTAACCCAGATCGGTAAGGGCTTCAAGGATAGGAGCCTTCAGCCCCAGATCTGCAAAAGTGGTTTCGAATTCAGCCATGTAGTACGTGTGCCTCAAAATTAATGGCGGCCAGTCTACATAACTCATCATGAAATTGATCTGCAATTTTCATTGAAAAGTGTGAACCGGCTCAAAGTAGGTGTATTAACGAACAACAACGCCCTCACCCGCGAAGGTGATGGCAATCAAAAACATTACGGGCTGATATGTTCGTCAGCTATTGCTGGTCCGATTCTGCCAGGTCATCTTGGTCCTGGCCCAGGAGCGATAATTCCAACAATGCGTATCGGTGCTCAACAAAGTTATGAACGTTGTTGGCCACCGCCAGTTTGAACAGTGCCGTGGCGCTGTCCAAATCCCCCAGACTTAGGTAATACTTACCTAAATAGAAGTTGGTTTCACTGAGATGCTCAGCGAGCGAGGTGTTATCCGTTGCGTCCGCCTTGAGCCTTTCCATCAGCGTTGCTTCGCTAATGTCGCCCAGGTAGAACTCGACAATGTTCCATCCCCATTGCTCTTTATCCGATTTTTCGAAGCGTGCTTTTAACGCTTCTTTCGCCTGCTTCTCATTAAGCTTCTGCTCAACAAGATATAGCCACAGGCTGCGGTAAGGATCATTGGGATCGTCTTGATAAAACGCCAGCAGATCATCTTGCGCTAACTTATCACGGCCGCCGTAATACAATGCGATACCGCGGTTTAAGTGCGCGTAGTTGTAAGTTGGATCAAGCTCTAGTACAGAATCAAACGCTTCATAGGCAGCATCAAAATTGCCTGCCTGCGTTAAATAAATGCCTAAGTAATTGAATACTTCAGGCATATCCGGTCTGATTGCCAGCGCTTGTGAAAAATCATTTCGCGCTAATGCCCTCAAACCAAGACTATCATACAACACTCCGCGCTCATATAAAAGCTGTGCGCGTTCGTCATCGGTTAAAGCCCGACTGGCAAGAATCTGTTCCATACGCGCCAGAATCACTTCCTGCTGTAAAGTCGGTTGCAATGGTACTGCGAGGACTTCACTTTTACGCCAGGCGGAATTACTGCATCCTGCAAGCGTAAGTGCTGTCGCAACGAAACACCAGCGCAAAAAAGGCTTCATTTCCCACTCCCGAAGACAACGATTGAATGAACGTCCTGTTCCCCGGTGGCTCAACAAGGCGTCCAGCCAGGTCTAAAGCCCTCCGCACTGCGGAGGGCAAAAGGCTACCTTACTCGGCCTGTTCGCTCGCCGGAGCTTCCGGCGCAGCCGCAGGTTGAGACTGCTCGGTTGCTTCTTTAATGCTCAGACGTACACGGCCCTGGCGGTCAACTTCCAGAACCTTAACCGGGACTTCCTGACCCATCTGCAGATAATCGGTCACTTTCTCTACACGCTTATCCGCGATTTGAGAGATGTGAACCAGACCTTCTTTACCGCCGCCGATGGCAACAAACGCGCCAAAGTCAACGATACGGGTCACTTTACCATTGTAGATACGGCCGACTTCGATCTCCGCAGTAATCTCTTCGATACGACGGATAGCGTATTTCGCTTTTTCACCGTCAGTCGCCGCGATCTTCACAGTACCGTCATCTTCGATTTCGATGGTGGTGCCGGTCTCTTCAGTCAGCGCGCGGATCACAGAACCGCCTTTACCGATCACGTCTTTGATCTTGTCCGTGCTGATCTTGATGGTATGGATACGCGGCGCAAATTCAGAGATATCGCCGCGCGGCGCGTTGATCGCCTGTTCCATCACGCCCAGGATGTGCAGACGCGCACCTTTAGCCTGGTTCAACGCAACCTGCATGATCTCTTTGGTGATACCTTCAATTTTGATATCCATCTGCAGCGCAGAGATACCGTCGCGGGAACCCGCCACTTTGAAGTCCATATCGCCCAAGTGATCTTCGTCGCCCAGAATGTCAGACAGTACAACGTAGTTGTCGCCTTCTTTTACCAGACCCATAGCGATACCTGCTACGGCGGCTTTAATTGGCACGCCAGCGTCCATCAGCGCCAGAGAAGCGCCGCACACGGAAGCCATAGAGGAAGAACCGTTGGATTCGGTGATTTCAGACACCACGCGAACGGTGTACGGGAATTTATCCATGTCCGGCATCACTGCCAGCACGCCGCGCTTCGCCAGACGACCATGACCAATTTCACGACGCTTCGGAGAACCGACCATGCCAGTTTCGCCTACGGAGTACGGAGGGAAGTTGTAGTGGAACAGGAAGCTGTCAGTGCGCTCGCCCATCAGTTCATCAAGCACCTGCGCGTCACGGGCAGTACCCAGAGTCGCGGTAACCAGCGCCTGCGTTTCACCACGGGTAAACAGAGCGGAACCGTGAGTACGCGGCAGTACGCCAGTGCGCACGTCCAGACCACGGATCATGTCTTTTTCACGGCCATCAATACGCGGCTCGCCTGCCAGTACGCGGCTACGCACCACGTTTTTCTCGATGGCGTGCAGGATTTCGCCCAGCTCGTTAGCATCCAGAGTTTCATCTTCTGCAATAAGCTGCTCGATGGTTTCGGATTTGATTACGTCAACCTGAGCATAGCGTTCTTGTTTATCGGTGATGCGGTACGCGTCGCTCAGACGAGATTCAGCAAGCGCAGCAACACGCGCGTTCAACGCGTCGTTGACGGCTTCCGGCTGCCAGTCCCAACGCGGTTTACCGGCTTCTTTCACCAGATCGTTGATCGCCTGGATAACAACCTGCTGCTGCTCGTGACCGAATACCACCGCGCCCAGCATAGTGTCTTCGCTCAGCAGTTCAGCTTCGGATTCCACCATCAGCACAGCCGCTTCGGTACCGGCAACCACCAGGTCCAGCTTGCTTTCTTTCAGCTCGTCCTGGGTCGGGTTCAGCACGTACTGGTCATTGATGTAACCTACGCGCGCCGCGCCGATTGGGCCGTTGAACGGAATGCCGGACAGCGACAGCGCAGCGGATGCGCCGATCATGGCAACGATGTCCGGGTTAACCTGCGGGTTAACGGAAACGACGGTCGCGATAACCTGCACTTCGTTAACGAAGCCTTCCGGGAACAGCGGACGAACCGGGCGGTCAATCAGACGCGCGATCAGGGTTTCGCCTTCGCTTGGACGGCCTTCACGACGGAAGAAGCTGCCCGGGATACGACCAGCAGCGTAGGTACGCTCCTGATAGTTAACGGTCAGTGGGAAGAAGTCCTGGCCTGGCTTGGCTTTTTTCTGGCCGACAACGGTAACGAATACGGCGGTGTCATCCATGCTTACCATAACAGCGGCAGTGGCCTGACGCGCCATCATGCCAGTTTCCAGCGTAACGGTATGCTGACCGTACTGGAATTTACGAACGATCGGATTAAGCAAAATAATATCCTTTCCAATTTTTGACGGCATAATACGCGCCGTCGTTAATACCCGATCTTCTGCGCATCCTCGCGACTAATGACAACCCTAACCCTGATATGGGTAAAGCCTCTCATTAGCCGCGCGAACCTCTGCAACGGAAGATCATTCATAGCAACAATACATTAGTTTCCAGCGAATTGCTGCCATCTGCTGGAAAAAAGGGGCCATGAAGGCCCCCTCTTTCTGAAACTCGAAAGAATTAGCGACGCAGACCCAGACGCTCAATCAGCGCGGTGTAGCGTGCAACATCTTTACGTTTCAGGTAGTCGAGCAGTTTACGACGCTGAGAAACCATACGCAGCAGACCACGACGGCTGTGGTGATCTTTTTTATGCTCTGCAAAGTGACCCTGCAGGTGGTTAATCTGTGCAGTCAACAGAGCAACCTGAACATCGGTAGAACCGGTGTCGTTTGCGTCACGACCGAACTCAGAAACGATTTTAGCTGTAGCTTCAGTACTTAGAGACATTTTAAAACTCCAAAGTATTTAAGAATGAGAGGACGCCGATCTCTAATTCAGCGATCCCAGTGTACGCCGCGTAAACTGTTAAATAATTTACGCGACGTTAAGCGGCGGTATTCTACTCGCAGCGCTCTCTTATCGCAAGACGAAGCGACATTACGCCGGGTACTCTACTACCAGCCGACGAGGCGCGACACGGCCTTCGTCGTCAATTTCGCCCATACCGATAAATTTATCGTCTTCACCTTCCGTCACACGAACCAGTCCCTTCAACGGCGCGCCCGTGGTACGAACCGGGTTGCCATTTTTGAAGTATACCGAAGATGTTAACGGCAGATTAACAACAGGATAGTCCGAAGCTGGACTGTCCATTGGCATCAATAATGGATCGAGCAACTGCGCCGCCGGAACGCCCTGCTGTTCCGCCTGTGCTACCAGCGTCTGCAAATGCTCCAGCGTCACCATACGATCCACCGGATACTTGCTGACCGTCAGACGACGCAGGTACGTTACGTGCGCGCCACAGCCCAGTTTCTCACCTAAATCATCAATAATGGTACGAATATAGGTGCCTTTGGAGCAATGAACTTCCAGCTCCAGCTCGTTACCTTCATGGCGAATAAACAGCAGCTCATAGACGGTAATCGGGCGGGCTTCGCGCGGCACTTCGATACCCTGGCGGGCATATTCGTACAGCTTCTTGCCCTGATACTTCAGCGCCGAATACATCGAGGGAATCTGTTCGATATCCCCACGAAAGGTCTCCAGCGCGCTCGCAAGCTGCTCAGCGCTGAAAGTCACCGGACGCTCCTGCACGATTTGACCATCGGCGTCAGAGGTATCCGTGCGCTGCCCCAGACGGGCAATAACACGATAGCGTTTGTCAGAATCCAGCAGGTACTGCGAAAATTTTGTCGCTTCGCCGAGGCAAATCGGCAACATGCCGGTCGCCAGCGGGTCCAGCGCGCCGGTATGCCCGGCGCGGTTGGCATTGTAGATGCGCTTAACTTTCTGCAGCACGTCATTGCTGGACATACCCTGCGGCTTATCCAGCAGCAGAACGCCGTGAATGTCGCGGCCACGACGACGAGGACGACTCATCAGTCCTCCTTGCTGTCGTCCGGGTTCACACGACGTTCTTCGTCATGTTTCACCACGTTAGTCACCAGGTTGGACATACGCATCCCTTCCACCAGCGAGTTGTCGTAGAAGAAGGTCAGTTCCGGCACGATACGCAGGCGCATCGCTTTACCCAGCAAGCTGCGGATGAAACCAGACGCTTCCTGCAACGCTTTGATGCCCGCTTTTACTGCGTCTTCATCTTTGTCGTTCAAAAAGGTGACAAACACTTTGGCATAGGCCAGGTCACGGGACATTTCCACACCGGAGACGGTAGTCATCATGCCCAGGCGCGGGTCTTTAATTTCGCGCTGCAGGATGATTGCGATCTCTTTTTGCATCTCCTGGGCCACGCGCTGCGGGCGACCAAATTCTTTCGCCATAATAAATTCTCCAGACAAAAAAGGGGCTATCAGCCCCTTTTTGAAATTAATACGGTATTCAGGCTGTAGACCTGATAAGCGCTAACGCCATCAGGCATAACA